>VMHT01143048.1_pt1 | contig 25361 bp, 23 predicted proteins | sample 4693611 | NCBI WGS metagenome assembly VMHT01 (sample SAMN12280063, study PRJNA550983) | marine metagenome | isolation source: seawater sampled from same location over 5 years 0.02-0.2 micron viral filtrate | place: USA: collected off the coast of southern California halfway between the port... ...
ACGTGCTCCTGAACGTGCGCAGCTTTTAAAGGTGGTTTATGAGGAAGAGTTTCAACGAGCCGCAGACGAAGACGAAGGACGCACTCCTTTAAAGTTACAACCTAGTATTCAATATTTGAGGGTTTAATGTCATTTGCTTCTGGAAAAAATGCATACGGCATATCAGATCGATCAGGACGACGTTATCGTTTACGAGAAATGCGTCTTGAATGGACTGGTTCTTTAGTTGGTCCCGATGAGTTTGAACCAAAGCATCCACAGTTATTTCCCCCAAAAGCTTTTCCAGACCCTCAAGCTTTAAGAAACCCTAGACCAGAACAGAATCTAGCTTCTGAAAGAGCGGTTCAAACAGGCTATAATCCTGTGGGATTCAGAGACATTCCAGGTATAACTCCTCGTAATAATTTAGTTGCTGAAGGAGGTGTCGGTTCAGTTACTATAGGATTATCTGATACAGGGAATGAATCAGTAAGTCTAACAGGATTATCTGCAACAACTTCTGTTGGCTCTACAACAGTTGGATTAGCACCAAGATTTGATAGCACATCTGTAACATTAGACTCTACCACAGACACATTTGACGAGGGATAAGACATGGTTAAACAGACAGTAGGGATAGGAAGTAGCGCAAATGATGGCAGTGGAGATACTCTTCGTGCGGGTGCGGATAAAATAAATGACAATTTTAATGAGGTGTATGCTGCTTTAGGTAATGGCACAACTCTTACTGATATAATAGATACAAATGGTGTCATAGATGTAAGCTCTGGTGCAAACAAAATTGTATTTTACTACGCCAATCTAAGTGATCTTCCAAGTGCATCCACATACCATGGTGCTGTGGCGCATGTGCATGCGACTGGGGGGCTGTATTTCGCGCATGGAGGGGCGTGGATTCGATTAAATGATGAGACAACTGGTCCTGTAACTAAGTATACAGCAGGTACAAACGGATCTTCTGCATATACATTTACTGGTGCTGGTGCTACATCTGGAGACAATCCAAACTTTACTTTTTATAAGGGTCATACTTATCTTATCGACAATACAGCTAACGTAGGGAGTCATCCTTTGCAGATAAGAACATCTAACGGTGGCTCTGCTTTTACTACAGGTGTTACAAACAACTACAATTCAACTACAGGACTGACACAATTTATTGTGCCTCATGAACCAAGTGATACTTCTCTAGTATATCAATGCACTAGTCATAGTGCTATGGTAGGAAACATAACAATAGTGTGATGATATGAGTTTTACATACGGACAATTAAAACAAGCTTTGCAAGACTATACAGAGAATGATGAAACATCCTTTGTAACAAATCTTCCAGTGTTTATTCGTACAGCAGAGGAACGTATTTTAAAAAGTGTTCAGTTAAGTTTGTTTCGTAAAAACGTTACTGCAACGACTGATACAGGGTTTCAATATTTAGCTGTACCCTCTGATTTCCTTGCTCCGTTTTCTTTAAGTTTGGCTGGATCAGACGGAGATAAATCTTTTATAGAATTTAAAGATCCAAGTTTTATTCAAACGTATACTCCAGATGCTACAACAACGGGTCTTCCAAAATACTATGCTCAATTCGACATAGACTATTTTCTGTTGGGTCCAACTCCTAATGCCGAATATACTGCTGAATTACATTATTTTTACAGACCTTTGAGTATTACGGACTCTACATTAAATGACAGCAGCACAACGTGGCTGAGTGAAAATGCAGAATTATCAATGTTATACGGTTCTTTAGTTGAAGCATATCTGTATATGAAAGGTGATCCAGATATGTTAACTTCATATGATAAAAGGTTTCAAGAATCTTTGGCAGGATTAAAACTTTTAGGTGAGGCAAAAGAAACCACCGATGAATATCGAACTGGTAAGGTTATAAGGGTAAAAAGATAATGTTTAAAATAGATGTAAGTGTACCACAGAATGAACAACTTGTAGGCGTAAAGACTACTAACAATCGTGGTTTTACACCAGATGAACTTGCGGAACAGTGTGTCCAAAAGATCATATCGGTCTCTGATGATGCCCATCCAGGTATAAGAGACCAAGCTCGTGCTTTTTCTAAGCACCTTGAAAAGCTTGTGGAATACTATATGAGACAAGCTATTCGCAGTGACCGCACAACCGTGTATAACGCAATAAAAGATGCGGGTCATCCCCAACTGGCTGAACTTATAAGGAGACTTTGACATGGCCTTTTCAGGAAACTTTATGTGTACATCTTTCAAGGTAGAACTCCTTGAAGGTAAGCACGATTTTACAAACGGGCAGGATCAATTCAAACTTGCTCTATATACTAACAGTGCTTCATTTAATGCAGCCACTACAGCTTACACGGCTACTAACGAAGTTAGCAACTCCGGCTCGTATGCAGCGGGGGGTGGAACACTTACTAATGTAACACCAACAAGTTCTAGTACTACAGCATTTACAGACTTTGCAGATAAAACATATACATCTGCAACTATAACTGCTCGAGGTGCTTTGATCTATAATTCACAAACAGGTGGCGGATCTAACACAACGGATACAGTTATTGTTTTAGATTTTGGTGCTGACAAAACATCTACTTCTGGTGATTTTCAAGTTGTTTTCCCAACGGCTGACGCGAGTAACGCTATTATCCGTATCGCCTAAACTCTTACTAGGAGTGACAGGCTATGGCAGATGCCAATGTAATATTCACGGGTTGGGGCCGAGATAGTTGGAGTAGTGGTACTTGGAGTAATCCTGCCACTACTCTTCCCTCTGCATCTGGTCAAGTAGGCGCTGTCACAGTTGTTGGCAATGCTCCGAATATTGTTGTCACTGGTGTAGGTGTTACAACAGGCGTTTCTCCTGTCTCTATTGCTGGTGCCGCAACGGTTCCAAACACTGGATTGCAAGCAACTGGGTCTGTTGGTTCTGTAACCGCACAAGCAAACTCTTCTATTAGTGTTATTGGTTTAGCAGCTACAAGTGCTGTTGGTTCTGTTGTTGCCTCCATCCCTGGAGAGATTGCGGTTACTGGTTTATCCGCTACAAGTGTTGTTGGCTCTGTAACAACTACGGGAACAAGCCTTGTTTCTCCAACAGGTATTTCTGCTACTGCTTCAGTTGGCGGTTTACCAACACAACCTGTTGGGGTTTCTGCCACTGGCGGTGTGGGTGTTGTCTCAGTCAACGGGGCAATGATTGCTCTTGCTACTGGAGTTCCAGGTATAACTGGGGTAGGCACTCCAACAATTATTGGCGATGCTCCAAACATCTCAACAACAGGATTAAACTCAACGGCAAGCGTTGGTTCTGTAACTGTAAGCGTTGGTACAGGCGTTGGCATAAATGTCACAGGTGTAGGTGTTTCTTCTTCTGTTGACTCTGTTACTGCTACGGGTGGAGTTGATGCCGCTGTTACAGGACTTGCAGCAACAGGTGGATTAAATGGAGTTACTGCTACAGGGATAGCGAGTATTCCGGTCACAGGATTACAAGCAACAGGTATTGTAAACGGACTACCACAAAACGTTACTGTGTTCTTAACAACAGCGGATGCTTCTGGTTGGGGCAGAGCAACTTGGGGTGACGGAACATGGAGTCAGCCTGTAGCTACAGATGTGGGGATGACAGCAAGCGTTGGTTCTGTTAGTGTCTCCCTCGTAAAAAGAGTGCCTGTTACAGGCTTAGAGGTGACAACGGGCGTTGGTTCTGTTAGTGTGTCTACAGGCACGGGTGTTGATGTTCCTGTAACAGGGGTATCTGCATCTGGACTAATTGGACCGAGAGGAGTAACTGTTTGGGGAAGAATAGTTCCAAATCCAACAACGACATGGACAAATATTGCACCAAACAAAACAAAAGAGTATGCTGAAATTAGACCTTAACGGAGAATAGTGTTTCATGGCTAGTACATATACAACAAATACAGGTATTGAACTGATTGCCAATGGCGAACAGTCTGGCACATGGGGCAATACCACAAATACAAACTTACAAATAATAGATCGTTTGACGAATGGTGTTGGTTCTATAACTCTTTCGGGAACGACGCACACACTTACTACTACCGATGGATCTCTTTCTGATGGTCAGTACAGAGTTTTATTATTGGCAGGGTCTCCTTCGGGTACAAATACAATTACTGTAGCTCCAAACGATCAAACAAAATTGTTTTTTGTAAAAAATGGATCGGGACAAAGTGCGGTTTTCTCACAAGGTTCTGGTGCAAATGTCACAGTACCTAATGGTGAAAGTGCTATTATATATTGCGATGGTGCGGGGTCAGGCGCGGCGGTGGTTAACATATCCGCAACTTTTGATCTTACCACTTTTTTAGTAGCGTCTAATAACTTATCCGATGTAGGAAATGCAGCAACAGCTAGAGGAAACTTAGCTGCGGCTCCTCTTGCAAGCCCTACTTTCACAGGAACAGCAACTGCTCCCACTGTAAATGCTTCCACAGCTTTGCAGATAGGTGGTGTTGCAATAAGTGCTACAGCAGCAGAAATTAACTATCTTGACATTGCAACTCTTGGCACAACAGCAGCATCGAAAGCTGTGACAGCAGATGCGAATGGTGTCGTTACTTTTGATAATGGTATCTATGAGGAATACACAGCAGTCACATCATCATCGAATGCGACGACTGTAAATCTACGTGATGGCACAAACTTTAGTCATACTCTGACAGAAAACACCACATTTACATTTAGTAATCCAGCAGCGTCTGGTAAAGTTTCTACCTTTACCCTTAAATTAGTTCAGGATGGATCGGCGTCAGGTTTCACTGTAACGTGGCCCGGAAGCATAGACTGGCCTGCGGCGACAGCACCAACATTAACTGCAACTGCAAATGCGGTCGATTACTTTGTTTTCATTTCACATGATGGTGGAACAACATACTATGGTTTTACTGCTGGTCAAGCAATGGGGTAAGGAATGGGTAATACGAAAAAACTAATACAAGCTGCGGCTGGTGCAGGGGACGACTCAGTAACAGAATTTACTCTTTACCAATGGGGTAAGAATACATACGGACAAATTGGCATGGGTTCATCTACATATAATCCAAGCTTAACTAAATACACATCAAGCAATGACTTTTCAGATGATGATCGTGGTAGAAAAATAACTGCCTCTGGAGGGTCTTACTTAGCGATAAAAAGCGATGGAACTTGCTGGGCATTTGGAAGAAATGAAAATGGACAACTAGGACTTGGGGATTTGAATGATCGTTCATCTCCTGTTCAAGTTGGCACGGAAACAAACTTTACCGCAGTCTCTACGTCTGGATATCAGACGTTTTTTATTAGAGGCGGTAGTTTGTATGCGACGGGTGGAAACGCTTTTGGTAATTTAGGATTGGGTGACACGACACGTCGTTCATCTCCTGTGCAAGTATCATTTAGTTCTCCAGTAAGGATAGAAGCAGGCAAATATTTCAGTTCATTTGTAATTAATAGTAGTCAGAATCTTTACTCAACTGGATATAATTATCATGGTCAATTAGGGCAGGGGGATAAAACTAATAGATCTACATTTGCTCAAGTGGGTTCACAATCGTATTGGTCTGAAGTTGCCGCGTCTAACTGCGTTATCGCCGCTGGATCGGGCGGCAGATTATTTACGTGGGGTGAAAATAGTTATGGACAGCTAGGTGACGGAACGTCTGGAACATTTGCAGCAAAATGTTCGCCTGTTCAAATTGCCACTGATAAGAGTTGGGATACAATTATTGCTTCGGCTAGTTATGGGCCACAATATGCGTGTGATAATAGCGGAAATCTTTGGGCTATAGGAGGCATTAATACTAGTGGTCAGCTAGGGATAGGCAACACGACATCAAGATCGTCGCCTGTTCAAGTTACTACAAACGTTGTAGGGGTCGCGGTAAACTCAAGTGGGTTTTCAGCATACTCAATGCTTTTAAAGGACAATGGCACAATTTGGAGTTGGGGTGTCGCAAGCGTAGGTGGATTAGCGGATGGAACTTGGGTAAGTAGATCATCTCCAGTGCAAGTTGGTTCACTTACAACTTGGGCATACCCTTCTGATGGAATTATAAAAACTACAGCTTCTGGGCAAAATGATTTATATATTTGGGGCAACGTTGGATATGCAACAGGTGCGGGAAATTTTAGTTCTCCAGTTCAAATAGGCTCTGTAAATGAATGGAAAACAAGTGCAAATGGAAATGATTTTTCTCTAGGAATAAAAACAAATGGAACTCTGTGGTCTTGGGGCTACAATGGTTTTGGTCAGCTTGGCCTTGGTGATCTGAATATAAGAGCTTCTCCAACACAAATTGGAAGTGCTACTAATTGGTCAAAGATATCAGCAGGGACAAATCATGCAGCAGCAATTAACGAAGATGGTGATCTATACGTTTGGGGTAGTAATCAAGGTGGTAAACTTGGCGTTGGTGACACAACAGATAGATGCGCTCCTATACAAGTGGGGTCAGAAAGTTACTTAGACATTGCTTGTGGTGGTGAACATACAGCATCAATTAGATCAAATGGAACGGTGTGGGTCTGGGGCGCACAGCAGTTTGGACAATTTGGTGTTGGTGACACCACATCAAGATCGTCGCCTGTTCAAACCACAAGTTACACTGATGCTGTACAAATAGATGTAGGGAGTTACCACACCGTATTTAGGCGTAATAGTCAGGCTGGTTTGATGTTTGCAGGACTTAGTCAGTCTAGTCAGTCTGGGACTTACAGGAGCTCAAACGTTACTACTATGACTGAAGTTTTGACCTCATATACATTTAGTCATGTATCTAGCGGAGATAATCATCTAGGTGGTATAGTTGGAACATCTCTATATATGTGGGGTACAAACTCAAACGGGGCTTTAGGGAACGGATCGAGTGGTAGTCATGCCACACCCGCGCAAGTTGCTGGTAATTGGCTTACTGTATCTGCTGGAAAGAACAATACTTTTGCAGTTACAACAGATAATAAAATATACGCAACAGGTAATAATGGTCAGGGATATCTTGGTTTAGGCGATACGACTAACAGATCATCTTTTACGCAAATTGGCTCTAATACCACTTGGCATGCACTACCATCTAAGAGTCATAGTCAAGAGGCATTGGGTGGACTTACAGAATGACAAAGAAACAACCTTTAGATTTAGCTTTTGAAGCAGCATTGCGCGGAGACTATGAGAAGTCAGAGTCAATCCTTCGCACTTGTGAACAGAACGATGCTCGTGTGGTTTTCAACTTAGGCTGGCATGAGTTGCGGCACGGGAATCTTTCAAAAGGATTGTCAATGTTGGACGCTGGAAGATTTATAAATGTTTATGGATCTCCACCCATAAAGGGGGAAATGTGGTTCGATCAAGACTTGAACGGTAAAACGCTTATGCTGCGTTGTGAGGGGGGCATGGGTGATGAGATGTTGCAAGTTCGCTGGGTTAAACATTTTGAAGAGATGGGAGCTAATGTAATTGTTTCTTGCCACCAAACGCTTAAAGAGTTTTTATCAGCAAACGGAATGACTTGTATTGACTCAAACTTCGAACACTTTATGCATTATGATTACTGGCTACCAGCCAAGTCGATTGCACCTTTACTAGGTTACGAGTATAGTACTCTATCTGGAAAGAAATACTTAAAGGCAGCTAGTAAGCGGGAATTGTATTCTAAACCAGGCACACTAAAAGTTGGTATCAGGTGGGCTGGAAATCCTGAGTTTGAACATCAGCAATTTCGTACATTTGATCCTAATTATTTAACCAGTCTGCATGAGCGTCCTGAGTTAACCTTGTACTCATTACAGCGTGATGAAGACATGATAGATGGTTTGCCCTTTGCTGATCTGCGAGATCAAATGCAAACTTGGAGCGATACCGCAGAAATAATTTCTGGATTGGATTTAGTCATATCATCTTGCACATCTATTGTTCACTTGGCGGGTGCGTTGGGTGTAGAGGTTTGGGTTTTGACTCCAGTTATGCCATATTATACATGGGCAAAGCTTGAGAACAAAACGGAATGGTATGATAGTGTTAAAATATTCCGTCAAAAAACCTTTAACAACTGGGATGAGCCATTTAAGGAAGTGCGTGAATCACTAGACAAACGTTGCAAAACCTTTAAAGCAGCATAAGGAGAAATAGTATGCGATATGGATATGTTGTAGATGGCGCAGTGGCTGAAGGCCCAAAGGCTTTGCCTAAAGCGTGGAAAAACATTTCTAACTTTCACAACCTTTCAGAGGAAGAATTAAAAAATCATGGTTGGTTGCCTTGGAAATTAGTAGAGGCAACGGGTCAAGTGTTTGAAGGTTCAACAGTGGCTATTGGTGCAAGTGAGATTGTAGAAACTCAAAAGTATCGTGACAAAACAGAAGACGAGTTAGCAGCAGATGAACTTAACCGCATTGAGGAAATCAACGCAAGACGTCGAGCCGACTATGCAGCAGAAGCGGACGGCTTGTTTTTTAAATGGAAGCGCGGCGAAGGAACTGAAGCTGAGTGGCTAAATAAAGTTGAAGAGATTAAGGTCCGTCACCTCAAGTGATTGTTTTTACTAATGGTTGTTTCGATATTTTGCATGCGGGTCATGTACAGTATTTGCAAAGATCGCGGGAACTTGGGTCTAAGTTGATTGTCGGACTTAACTCAGACAGTTCAGTCAGAAATATAAAAGGTCAAGAAAGACCTATAAACAATCAAGATGATAGAGCATTTGTTTTGAGATCTCTTTCTTGTGTTGATGAGGTTTGTATTTTTTGTGATGACACACCTTATTCATTGATACGTCAAATACGTCCAAACATTATTACTAAAGGTGGTGATTACAGTATAGATAAAGTTGTTGGGCATGATATAGCCAAGGTTGTTATTTTGCCTTATACTGATGGCAAATCAACGAGTGGAGTTATACATGCAATTAAAGGGAATAGTTGCAAAGGGTTGGGGTCGAGAAAACATCTGGTGCAGCAACGATAAGTATTGTGGAAAGACGCTAGAGTTTAATTCTGGTGCAAAGTTTTCAATGCACTTTCACCGCGAAAAAGATGAAACATGGTTTGTTCTTAGCGGAAAATTTACTGTTACAATAATTAATACTAAGGACGCTACCAGAAGCACGATAAAGTTAAATGTTGGCGATACTTGGCATAATCCACCATTATTGCCCCATCAGTTGCATTGCGTTGAGGCTGGAACCATTGTTGAAGTGTCTACGCCAGACAGCGTTGAGGATAACTATAGAGTCGAAGTGGGAGATAGTCAGAAATGAAGGTTTGTGTAATAGGTGATGCTTGCATTGATGTTTATCATACTGGTGATACAAGTCGTAAAAATCCAGAAGCGTCTACGCCTTTATTAAACAACGTGAAAACCACAAAGAAGAACGGCATGGCACTGAATGTTGCGGAGAACATGTCAAAGCTAGGCGCACATGTTGAGGTAATTATTCCAAGAGGCAATCTGATTGAAAAGCATAGATACATCGATCAGAAGCATGGCAATCAATATCTTAGAGTTGATTATGATATTCCATATAAGCGCATCAATGTATTACCTGATCTAAAAAAATATCACGCTGTTCTTGTGTGCGATTATAATAAAGGCTTTCTAACCAAGGCAGATATTATAGCTCTTTCTCAACATAAAAACGTTTACATTGACACGAAAAAGAAAGATTTACGTGGATCTGGTGATGCTCTTTTTAAGATAAATGAGCATGAATATAACGGATTAATCCATGAGCCAAAGAACTTTATAGTCACCTATGGAGCGCAAGGGGCTTTTTACGATGGCATTTTGTACAAGGCTGAAGCTTTAGAGGCAGTTGATGTGTGTGGTGCAGGCGACACGTTCCTAGCAGCTCTTGCATTTAGCAGATCAAAATCAAACACAATGGATAAAGCTATCAAGTTTGCAAACTTATGCGCGGGTATAACATGCACAAAGCGAGGGACTTATGCGCCAACAAATAAAGAAGTATATAGTAGACATAGATGGAACAATTTGCACACAGACAAAGAGCGATTATTCAAATGCACAACCGATAAAGGATCGAATAAATAAGATTAATAAACTATATAATGACGGTCATTACATTGTTTATTGGACGGCTCGTGGCATGTCTTCTAATACAGACTGGACAGATTTAACATATAAACAGCTAAACAGTTGGGGTTGCAAGTATCATGAGATTAATATGCGGAAACCATCATATGATGTATGGGTAGATGATAAAGCTAAATGGCTATTTTGATAACAGGACACAAAGGTTTTATAGGCCAGAACATGATGACAGCTTTTCCTGATGTCATTGGTTATGAGTGGGGTGATGGCGACATATGTCTTAAGGATATAAGTGCAGTTATTCACTTAGGTGCCATATCTAGCACAGCTTGTAATGACTGGGATTTGCTCAAGCAGCAGAACGTAGATTTTTCCAAACAACTTTTAGATGCATGTTCAGAGCGCAAGATACATTTTCAGTTTACATCATCGGCATCTGTTTATGGTGTAGATGCTAAGTCTTTTAACGAAAGTGACGCAGTGCAGCCCGCAAACCTTTATGCAAAAAGCAAACGTGCGGTTGAGGAATACATACTAAGCAAAGAGTGGCCTATGCCTGTTCAGGCGTTTAGATACTTTAACGTCCACGGTAAGCATGAGGATCACAAGGATCAGCCATCACCTCACAGCCTATTTAAGAGACAAGCAAAACAATCTGGGGTAATAACTTTGTTTGAAGACAGCCGAAAATATAAGCGAGACTTTATTCCTGTAAATAATGTGGTAAACATACATAAGAAGTTTTTGCAGAAATCAGAAAGCGGCGTATTCAACGTGGGCAGTGGCAGAGCTACAAGTTTTTATGATATAGCACATTCTGTAGCAACCTTAACTGGTGCAAGAGTTAAAGAAATACCTATGCCAGACCATATGATAAAGACCTATCAAAAGTTTACAAAAGCTGATATGGTGAAAACTAACAATATTTTGAACATGGATGAGTAAATGCCGCTACAAAAACTCCAGTTTCAACCAGGAATAAACAGAGAGACAACTTCGTATACAAATGAAGGGGGTTGGTTTGACTGTGACAAGGTTCGGTTTAGACAAGGTTTTCCAGAAAAAATAGGAGGTTGGTCTAAGATTGGTTCTACTTCTTTCTTGGGAACATGTCGTGCATTGCATCCATGGAGAACACTTAGCCTAGATGGATACTTAGGCGTAGGCACTCACCTTAAATATTATGCTGAATACGGTCAGGGTTACTATGACATAACACCTATACGATCTACTACCAGTGCCGGAGATGTAACGTTCTCTGCATCAAACGGTTCTTCAACAGTTACAGTGTCTGATCCAAGCCATGGTGCTGTTGTAAATGACTTTGTAACTTTTAGCGGTGCCGCTAGTCTAGGTGGTAATGTAACCGCCGCTGTTTTAAACCAAGAGTATCAGATTATTAGTATAACGGATTCGTCTACTTATACTGTTCAAGCAAGAGCCGCAGGAACAACGAGCAGTATAACTGTAAACGGGCAGTATTCTCCAACACCAGTCGTAGCAAATTCATCGGATAGTGGAAACGGTGGGAGTTCTGTTATTGGTAAGTATCAGATAAACGTAGGTTTAGATACCAGTATGCTTGGCACAGGATGGGGTGCAGGGACATGGTCTCGAGGAACTTGGAACTCGGCTGCATCTGTTGATTTAATTACCGATACATTAAGAATATGGACGCATGATAACTTTGGTGAAAACCTACTTATAAACGTAATGAATGGTGGGATATTTTACTGGCAACCATCTGGAGGTCTTACAAACAATCCGGCTGTTGCAATAAGTTCACTTGCAGGTGCCAATCAAGCTCCAACTATTGCAACCAAAGTTATTGTGTCAGACGTAGACAGACATGTAATAGCCTTTGGCTGTGATCCCGCAACAAACATAGGGACACAAGACCCATTGTTAATACGTTTTTCAGATCAAGAAAATATTACAGACTGGAACTCAACGGCTGACAACAGTGCAGGTAGTTTGAGTATAGGATCAGGATCTAAAATCGTAACGGCTATTGAGACAAGACAACAGATACTTGTTTTTACAGACATTTCGCTACACGCACTACAGTATGTTGGGCCTCCGTTTACTTTTGGTATCAACATGATCTCGGATAACATTACGATACGCGGTCCTTCGACTGTAGCTGCGGTGCAAGACACAGTCTATTGGATGGGTAAAAGTGAATTTTACGTTTACAATGGTGGTGTTCAAACTCTTCCTTGTTCTGTAAAAGATTACGTGTTTTCTGATTTTAATACTGCACAATCGGAGAAATGTTTTGCTGCTGTAAATTCATCTTTTTCTGAGGTTTGGTGGTTTTATCCGTCATCTAGCTCTGACAACAATGATCGCTACGTTGTATATAACTATCTACAAGGCATTTGGTATTACGGCACAATGGTACGAACTGCGTGGATTGATAGAGGTGTGGAAGAAAATCCAATAGCGGCTAGTAGAGATGGTTACTTGTATAATCATGAGATAGGTTTTGATGATGGAAGCACGTCTCCTGCATCAGCTATAAGTGCATACATTGAGTCAAGTCAGTTTGATCTGGGAGAAGGGGACAGTTTCTCTTTTGTCAAAAGGTTAATACCCGATCTTACATTTAGATCATCCACTGCTTTACCGCCAACTGCAAACTTTACATTAAAAGCTAGAAACTTCCCTGGAGGAAACTACTTACAAACAAACTCTAAAGCCGTGGAAAAGACAGCTTCTGTTCCTGTAGAACAATTTACACAAGACGCACATGTACGATTGAGAGGTAGATCGATAGCCGTTAAGGTAGATAGTAGCACCACGGGTGTGGGTTGGAGGCTTGGTTCTCCTCGAATAGATATTCGCAGCGACGGAAGAAGGTAATGTCACGAAACCTTGCAATACCATATTTTCCAAATGCTCCAAGAGAGTATAATCAACAATATATAGCTGAAGTTGTACGTGCATTTTCAGTTTATGTTCAACAAGTACAAAACCCTGGCGAAGGAAGAAATACATTCGGTGTATTTACAAACTTGCAAACAGATAGTTTTGCTTTAGAAACTGGGGCTATCTTTAATCATGGTGGTTATGTTAAGATAACAGAAATAAATATACCACATGCTCGTGGATCAGCAGGGACTGGGGCTGTTGGTTCAGTAACGGTAACAACTACATAGGTGCAACATGTCTGACGAAACAGTAATTACAATGCCGGATGGTGGTCGATGGAGACCAGCAACGTCTGTTGAAAAACTACAGTGTCATTATTGTGATAACTTAGTAGACACACCTGAAGAGGTTGCATCGTATCCTGACGGAAACTGTCCCGATTGTGGAAAACCTTGGACAGCAGAAACTAAACGACACACCGCGATTACAGTGACAATGCCCCAAGCTATGGACGGAGGCACCTTATGATTCAGTTCCTTGCACCTCTTTTAACGTCCTATCTTGCGCCAAGTTTAGCTCTTAGTTCTACCCCCGCTATTGCTGCTTTAGGTACCGCTCTTTCAAAACCAGTTATTGGTTCTGCTTTGTCAACAGGAATAGCTTCGTTATTGTCAGGGGATGATGTAGGAGACGCTTTAAAAAATGCTGCTCTAGGTGGCGTAGGAGGAGCTTTAGGTTTAACAGGTCCTACAGCAGAAGCAGGGAAAGCAGCTATGACTGCTGGAACAGAGGTGGGAAAAGATCAAATACAAAAACAAGGTATTGGTTCTCTTTTAAGTGGTTTAACTGGGAAAGATGGAATGCTATCTCCAGGCAATCTAATGTTGTTAAGTATGTTTGCGCCAAAGCCTAAGAATCCAGAACGTAAACCATATATGGGTGGAGGATACTACGGTCCCGGTGGTAGATACGTTCCGGCAAGTAGGGTTTTTGGTGCCGTCGAAGGGGGTCGCATAGAAGGTCCAGGGACTCCGACAAGTGATTCAATTCCTGCAATGATCTATCAAGATGGACAACCTGTACAAGAGGCTGCACTTTCCACACAAGAGGTGGTACTATCGCATAAAGATCTTGCAGCAATGGACCCTAATGGAGATTATGAACGTGCTTCTGAGATTATTGGCAATGCTAAGAATGGCAACCGTGCTAAAGCAGCAGCTGAAATGTATTTAAAAATGCAAAGGGCATAAGAAATGGGAAAAGGAAGTAGCGGCGGAGAACAAATCCAACGAGTTATTCGGGAGTTACCCGAAGAAGCAAAACCATTTCTTTATGGCTTTGGAGATAAGTTTATAGAAGATCCCGACACAGGGGAGATGGTTGAAAACCCAGACTATATTGAAGGTCTTTTACCAACAGCGCAAGAACTATTCACAGGGGAAATGCCCGAATATGAAGTTGCAGGGTTTAGTCCCATGCAACAACAAGCATTTGACTTGGCTCAAGAGGGCATCGGTGCATACAAGCCTTATCTAGAACGTGGAGATAAAGCCCTTGGTAAAGGTATTCAAACTGTAGAGGGTGCAATTGATGCATCCAAAGCTTTAGCGGGTCAGATCTCAGGAGAAGTTGATCGCGGTCAGCGTGGTATTCTTGACGCATCAAGCCGTGGAGAAGCAGCAGGATTACGGGGTGAATCCGTTGCACAAAGAGCGGCTCGGGAACTTCGTGATGTCACTGCAATGGCAAGACCCTTTCAAGAAGAGGGGTTGGCATCTATACGACAAGGTCGTGAGTTTCTTGGTGGGGCAGCACAAGGCTACGACCCAATGTCTGCAAAAGGATTTTACGATCCTTTTACACAGCAAGTTCTTGACGCAACCCTTGCTGATCTTGATCGAGCAAGAAGTGACGAAGCCACAGCTATGCAGAAAAACTTGGAATCAAGAGCTTTGCAGCAAGGTGCATTTAGCGGAGACAGAAGGTTTGACACGGTAGATGCTGCGTTAGGTAAAATTGATGATAGATATGCACGAGAAAAGGCACGTATATCCTCACAACTTCGCAGCCAAGCTTATCAAACAGCGCAGCAACAAGCGGCGCAAGCATTTGAGCAGCAGCAGCAACGTCAAATGGGCGTTGGTCAGTTGTTCGGGCAACTCGGAACTCAGACTGGGGGACTTGGAACAGACATCGGACAATTAGGTTTACAAGCTGCAAGGGGTGCAGGAGAGATTGGACTGTCTGGAACTGGTCAAGCAATGCAAGGTGCAGGGATGGCAATGCAAGGTGCAGGTCAGGCGGCAGATCTTGGTCTTCGTGGAATCACTACCGGACTTGGCGCACAGCAGCAGGTTTCAGGAATGGGTCAGGGACTTGGTTCGCTTGGTATGCAGTCTGCTCAGATGGGCGGCATGGCACAGCAAATGAATCAGTCAGATGTTAACTTACTCTCACAACTTGGCGCACAGCAGCAAGGTCAACAGCAATCTCAAATGGATGCAACCAGAGCAAATGCGATGTTGCCTTATCAACAAGTTGGTTTCTTTTCAGATGTATTGCAAGGTGCTCCGATTGGCACTGCGCAGACATCTATGTCCCCTGGGGCGTCTCCATTCCAACAAGCTACAGGAGCGGCATTAGCTTATAGCGGACTTCAGAACTCGGGAGTATTCTCATGAGCGTAACCAACCGTAAACTATTTAACCGTGGTGCAAGAGACGAGCTTCGTAGAAAAGGCGGGATCATGGCATCGTCTGAACCGATGATGCAAGCTGTTGGATATGCAAACGGGGGTGGTGTAGACGATCAACTAATGCAGTATCTTGCAAGTTTGAAGCCAAGGTTTCAAGGTGGCGCAGTCCCTGGAGGTTCTTTTCCAACCAATACAGTTTACGACCCAGACCCTGCACCTCAGATACCTGTCGCTCCGACATACGACATGACACAGTTTGGCAGCTTAGATCTTCCAAAAGTTACAGGTGGGTATCAAGGTGTTCCTGTAATTAATTTCTTTGATAGATCTGGTGAACCCCCTGAATACACTGAACCCGATGACATAGGAGATATAATTGCAGCGGAGGGAGGCCCAACTTCGGATGAAGGAATCCGTGCTCGTGTTGCGGAGTCGGCAGCACAAGGTAAAGAGGCTGCTAAAATTGCTGATAAATTTGGTTTACCAATCCAAGAAGCTCTTGATATTGTTGCAGGTTTAGCAAGCGCAGGTTTGCTAGAAACAGGAGCACTTGCTTCTGATATAATGTCTTCGTTTCAATCTGGAGTCATGGGTAATCAAGATGCCGGGGAGTTTTACGCTCGTATAGCTAGAGGCATAAAGAATTATTCAGATGAGAATTATTATAACGAAGGGGATTTTTTCCCTCGTGTCAGTGCTGGTCTTACAACAGAGGATGATAAGCAAGCCGCAATAGAGGCTGCTGCGGAACAAGAAAGACTAGATGCAATTAGACAAGCGTCACTAGCCAACATTGGTAGTGCCGACATGGAAGGTGCCGATACAGGAGTTTTTGCAGACACTGGTGACTCAATTCCTGTTTCTTCTGATTCTTTAGGACAAGAAGCTATAAAGGAACGGATCATTTCTGATTATTTAGGACGAGAACCTATAAAGGTTGGTAGAACTTTTCCAACTGGAAGCCGATTAAATCAGTTTGGAGGACAGTTAAATCGTCTTGATGATATGGCTCTTTATTCCTCTGATCCAGATTCAATAAGGCAAGGAGTCGCTTCTATTTTACCTGGTCTTGTAAACGAACCTCCTGCTGAAGTGCCACAGACAATGAAAGAACTAATATCTGAAAAATTAGTTGATCTAGGTGCAGGTGGAGTTGAAAAGGCCGGAGAACTTTTTGAGGGCGGCGTTGGGTATTTAGAAGGGTTGATCTCAGGAGGCGATAAAGCTCCAGAAGAAAAAACTTCTACATCGCCAAACCCTATGTCTTTAGGTGAAAGAGAAGCTGAAGCAGAGCTTTCGGTTTTTGAAGAGTTAACAACCACCGCAGGTGAGTTGACAAGTAAACTTACTAAGAAAGCTGAAGACGCTATTGATGCAGTTAAAAAGAACTTTGAAAGTCCGGAGGGTGAACAAAATATTCCTAATACAGGACAAGCTCCTACCTTAGAAAACGACGATCCTGTTGCAACAGTTGAACTTGATAGTGAAACAGCAAATGAACCTATTCTAACTGATAAAACCGCGAACGATTTATTTGGTGGCGATACAAATCTTACTACGACAATAACAAAACTTACCAAGGGTGATGTAGGTAATATGAAAGACGACTTGTCTAACGTAACAGACGATGAGAGTTTTGAGAGTTACGTTAGTAAGTACGTGAAGCAGTACCAAGAACTGTTCAAAGAGGACGAGGATCAAATCAGAAAAGACAAAGGTTTTGCTTTGGCTATCTTTGGTTCAGTGTACGGCTCCACCGGAGATTGGGGTCAGGCCTCTGCTGCGATGATTGATATGCTACGTGGAGACAAGGCAACACGCCAAGCTCGTACTGACAAGGTCAAGATGCTTGCTATAAACTCAGCGGCGGATAGAGCAGCAGCGGATCTAAGATACAAAAGAGAGATTGACGTTGCGAGTGCTCGTGGGGGCAGTAGTATATACGGTAAACGTACAGATCCTTTAACTCAAACTTATAGATTAACATCTGACTTTTTGAATGCCGGAGATTATGATACGTACAATGAAGCATTTGAAGCAGCTAAAAAACAAGTGGAAAAAGAATATGGTATCTCACTCGGGGCAAGTGCTGACATAGAAAAACCAGATCCAGAAATACAAAAGTTGATAACAAATCAAAGAGAAAATAAGGTGTCTGACGAAGTGATTAAGAAACAACTAGAAGCGGCAGGATATAACACTAATGTCTATGGATTTTAAACATGGCAGAAGAAAACCCTTTTTTAACCTTCGCAAACACTAAAAAAGAAAAAGAAGAAAACCCTTTTTTAGCCTTGGCAAACACTAAAGTACCTAAAGAAGAGGAAGAAGACGAGCAAGGTGTGATTGAGTCCATTGCCCGTGGTGGAGGGGCCGGTCTCGTTGATATATTCAAAGGCATCTCGGAACTCGGAGCTGCGGGTCTTGAGTATGGTGATCTAATAGAGGACGGTAACCAACAAAAGGTCACCCAGTTCTTTGATCAGTTCAAAGAGTCAGCGGGTCTTATGCCTGAAAGAACCGCAGGTAAAATAACTCAGACAATTGTAAACTACGGAGCACCTGGACTAGGTGTGTTTAGTTGGTTAAGTAAAGCACGACGTGCTGGTCAGGCTGTAAAAAAAGGTGAGGATTTCGGTGGTGCAAGAAGTTTGTTTGGTAAGTCCGCCGAAGCATTTGGTCGTACTAAAGTAGGTCGCGCAGCGACGGGCACCCGTACCGCGTTAGCTGGATCGACGGCTCTTGGAACTGGGGTAGCAGACATCCTTGTTTCTCCTAGTGATATGACAACACTAGCAGATAGTTGGGATGCAATGCCTGACTTCTTGAGAACGGAAGACGAAGATGGGTTGGTTGGTAAGGATCTTGCTGCAACCCGGTTGCGTAATAAACTCCGTTTAGGTGTTGAAGGTGCAGGGTTTGTTGGTGCAGCTGAAGCCGTGTTGCCTGTGGTTGGAGCTACCGTTCGTGCCACAGCACAGGTTCCAGGTGCTCCTACCGTAGCTCGGGCATTGTCCTCTGGTATAAACTACATAGGAGCACGTCTTGGTGATGTAAAATTTATCAGAGAAAAACTGACACCTGATGGATTTACACCTCCTGAGATTGCTACTGCTATTCGTACAGCAGAGGGCATGACTGAGGGACAAGAACAAGCAGCATCGAAACTTGTGGCAAAGTATGACAGTTCAATTAAAAAAGCCATTAGACTTCAAAGTTTAACAGGCCGTGGTAAGTCAGGTCTACAACGTGCCCACAATGATACGATGGATTTTCTAACTGGTGAGTTGTCAGAAGATGCTTTTAGAAGTTCATATGGAAAGGCTGCTACAGAAGCTGCTACGAATATGCGTGGCATGATTGACGAAGTTAGCACAGAGTTTGAATCTTCCGTTAGAGCGGCACCAAATCTAGACGATAAACAGAAAGCAGATTTATTACAGCAGTTTTCAAACGGGCAAGGGACATACATACGACGACTGTATGAGTTACACTTACAACCAAGTAAGTTTCTGGGCACTGACATAGCAACACTGCCCCAGTACGCCGGAGCTAAACAGCAAGTTACAGACTTTCTGCAAAGACAAAACTCCCAACTCCCAACGGGAGATGCTGCTCGTCAGGCAGAACAAGCTATCGATGACATTTTTGACAACGCTCTTCAGCTTGGAGATCTAACAAACGAACAACAAGCTAAACAGTTGGCAAAGACTGTGGGTCAAGGTTTCAAAGAAAATCAAGGTCGCACCTCGTTGTTTCGCCTTGCTGAAGGTATGTTAAAAGATAGAACTGAGATGTTGGATGAAGCCCCAATGTTGCGAGAGATGATGGGTGAGGTTCGTAATCCTCGTGAGGCATTTCTTAGAACCATCGACAACATGGCTACGACCAGAGCGTCTCAAAGATTGTTTGATAGTATCACAGCTACAGGTGTTAAGAGCTATGATGAAGCCTTACAGGGGATACAGGCTGGAGCACGGCCTCTTGTTGTAGACGGAACGACAGTTCTTACCCCTCGACAAGAACGCAGTTTAACAGGTGTTCAGTATGTTAAGCTTGGAGAACTTGATCCAGAAAAAGCTTTCGGTGGAACGTATGGATCTTTGTCTGGCAACTATGTTCCAAGTGAAATTTATAACTCTTTAACTACTCCTGCTCGTACACATTCTGGGGCACAAGATGCACTGGCAGTGGCATTACAACTAAAAGGTTTATCACAGATATCAAAAACTGTTTTCAGTCCTATAGCACAAGTCAGGAACTTTTTGTCCAACACATTTATCATTGGAGCAAATGGTTTATGGGGAAGAAACACAGGGGTTTTTGAGAGTGCAGAGGTTCTTTTAGCCAACGCATTAGACAGTCCCAAGCAAGCTAAGTTTCTAAAGTCCATGGGTGACGAAGGAATGATAGGTCAGAACATCCAACTAAACGAGCTTACACGTTTGTTGAAAGAGTCCGTTGAAGGTGGTGTATCTGCTAGATTACAGAAAGCAGGGGATGTCTTTCGTAGGTCAAAAGCTGGAGCACCCGTCAGATTTATGGAGAAAGCCTACCAGATGGGGGATGACTACTGGAAGGTGGTAGGTGCCCTTGGAGAGAAAGCTCGTTACGGAGCGGCTCTACGCAAGGCAGGACTAGATATAGAAAACCTCGCTCCAGAGGTACAAACTGCTTTACGTCAGGCGGGTATCGTACAACGCACCAGTTCTATAGCGGGAACAGACTTTGGAGACATGCTTGCCATTGATTTAGTGAAACAAACGATGCCCACTTACTCCATGGTGCCGCAAGCTATCAAAGACTTACGACGGATTCCTGTTGTTGGTAACTTCATGGCGTTTCCTGCGGAGATAATTCGTACTTCTGGCAACATCGTCAACCGCTCTCTTAAAGAGATGGGGTTCAGGCCTACAAAAGAGTTGATTGAATCTTTAGAGTCACTCCCTGCTGTAAGAGAAACCATGACTCCTAATCAGTTAGCTGCTGATACCGCTCGAGCTACAAAAGAAGCTAGAGTGTTGGCTCGTCAAATCCGTGGCATCGGAGCACAGCGTTTGTCTGGCTACGTGTCTATGGCAACGGTTGCGCCTCTGGCAATGCGTGGAGCATCGCACGAGATTCTTGAGATTACACCAGAGGAAGAGGACGTTTTAGAAAAGTCCGCCGCACCATGGACACTGGGCAACACCCTTATGTATCTAACTAAGCCTAACAAAAAGGGAGAGGCAGAGTATGTGGATTTGTCATACATGCTGCCTTATGAGTTTATGTTGACGCCTGCTCGAGCGGCTCTTCGAACCTATGCAAACAAAGGAGCGGTTGGTGCCGGAGAAGCAGAACAAATTTTGTCTGCATCATTTGAAGCTTTCAAGAAGTTTGCCGAACCCTTTGCATCAGAAGGTTTAGCTGCGGAACGTGTAATCGATGTGACTACCCGAAAAGGTAGAACGCAAACAGGTGCTCCAATTTATAGCGAAGGGGAATTAATAGGGGACAAGTTAAAGAAATCAGTTAACCACGTTATGGGAGCTTTTGTCCCTGGTATCGTAGAGCAGTTTGTTACAGTTAAAAGTGGTAAGTTTGAACCGGGTCGTGTGACCCGCGCAGCCTCAGATATTCCTTCTCGTGAGGGAGATCCGTATACCATAGCGGAAGAAGCTGGTACGATGATGACTGGACTTCGACCCTTGAAACTAAACATCGGACGAAGTTTACAATATCAAGGTGGTGAATACTCTGCGCTTCGTACAAATGCTGTTCAAATATTTACTAGAGTTGCCGATGACAACGACGCGACAGAGCAAGATGTTTTAGACGCTTATGTAAAAGCTAACGAAGCAAAACGCAGGCATCAAGCTCAATTAAAATCTCGTGTAGATGCTGCAATGGCTGCGGGTATGAGTAGACGAGAGGTATTTAAAGCTTTAGAAAACACAGGAGTTTCTAAAAAAGAAATTAATTTTATTTTAAAAGATCGTTACTTACCTATTGATCTATCACGAGATTTGATTCGAGAGGTTAATCAAGAAGTTAACATTAAAAAAGAAAATCGTATTCTTCAGAAACTTCCTAAAGCTGAAATAAATAAATTAAAACGATCTTTTAGAAATACATCTATAACTCCAAAACAAGAAGAAGTTGTTGTTGACGAGAACAATCCTTTCTTAAAATTATTGTCTCCACAAGTACAACCAACGGTAACACAGGTTCCCGTTAATCCACCGCAAGTACAACCAACGGTAACACAGAGTAATCCACAGTCTATGCTACCGTTCTTGAGTGGCAATCCGATAGATGCATTGAAGAACCTTGAGATACTTCAAAGGTTAAGGGGAACTAATCCGCCTCCTCAATAGTCAGTTTGATGCCGTTACCACCAAATATTTTTAGCAGTTCGTCTGCAAAAGCTTCGGTGTCTTCTATTATTTGATCGTCTTTTGTAAGCGTAGCCAAGTTCAATGTTATGCTTATAAACTCTACAAGTGCATCAACTTGCATCTTGTGCATATCTTTAAGGCCAAGACTTTTAAATTCTTTTTCAAACATTATGTTATATCTCCCCAATCATTTTGAATATCTACGTCAATTTTAGAAGGAACTTTGAGTGCAATACCCGTCTCCATAATCTCTTTAATCTTGTCGGTTTGCTCTTGATTTTCTATGTTAAAACATAGCTCATCGTGTACCGTAAGCATAGGAGTAAGTCCCTCGTTGTAGCAATCGAGCATTGCTTTCTTAGTTTGATCTGCTGCTGAACCTTGAATCAATCTGTTTAACGCCTTGTAAGTAAACGCTCTTTTAATCAAAGGTCCGTATTCTTTTTGTGCCTCGTCATGTTGCAAAGGTTTTCCTGCACCAAACTTCTTTGGCTCCCACAATGGAAAGCGGCACTTGCGTCCAAGCAAAGTTCGTATCTGACCAAACTTAGATGCCTGCTGCATTGCAAGTTCTGCAAGAGATTTAACAAACGGAACTTTACTTTGATGATTGTCCATCAGTTCCCTCGCATCTTCCTTTGAAATGTCTAACTGGTTGGCTAACTTACCCACACCCATGCCATACATAATCCCCAGGTTCACAGTTTTGGCTTGCTTACGATCAATGCCTGCTATGTCTGCTACCATCTGGTGCAGATCTACATCACCTGTATTAAATTCATCGACGATCTGATCCACCATGTCATGCCGATTGACCCCTCGAACCGAAGCTGCAAAGTGGACAAGGAGCCGTGGCTCTTGGCTTGAGTAGTCGAAAGATCCCCACTTGCATCCATCGTTAGGAACAAAAAGGCCACGGATCAGTTTCTTTATATCCTTATCTCTGGCAGGTATTTGCTGGAGATTCGGATTGGAGCTTGAGAACCGACCCGTGACAGTGCCACCCTCATCGCGTCTCGTAGAGTGGAGTTCCGTATGGATACGTCCATTGTGCTCATGTCGAAGGATGCTGTCAATAAAAGTTGAGTCGGCTTTGTCAAATTCTCTGAGCTTGACAAGTGTCTTACATACATCAGATGGATGACTCGTTAGGAACTCTTTCGTAAAGCTTGGCGCACCCTTCTCGGTTCTTGGATACGGTATATCAAGCTTATCAAACATCTTTGCAATCGATGCCGACGCCCATATGTCTACGTCTAGTCCTGATTCTTTCTTGAGAAACTTTCGAAATGAATCATTTTTCTTCTTGATTAGTTTCTTATTTACATCAGCTTTGTCCAGGTCAACCCTCACGCCTTGTGTTCGCATGTCCAACATGCACGGTATCAATCCTATCTCAAGGTGCCAGATGTCCCACAACTCTTCCTTTTGTAGTATTGGTTTGAGTGCATCCCATAGTTTGAGTGTAGCGACGGCATCCTGTTCCGCATATGCACCCACATACTTGGGCGGTAGCTTCCACATCTCAGCCTTTGGATCTATGCCCCACTCTTTCGCAGCTGCCTGTAGGAGCTTCTCATCTTTCCGCTGAGAGATGTAATCCCTTGCCATGGCATCCAACCCGAAAGACCACCTGTTCTCGTCTACAAGAGCCCCTGTGATCATCGTATCGACTATCTTACCCTCAATCTCAATGCCCTCGGCGCGTAACCAACCTGCATCGTAGGTAGCATTGTGCATAATCACATTCATATCTGGCACGGACAATTGTTTCTTGAGCCATCGCAACGTGAACTTCGGATCTAGATTGTGCCCGTTTGAATGCCGGATAGGAAAGTACCCTTGGTATTCTCCTGCTGCTACGGCTATGCCTATGATGTATCCATCGTTCCGTGCCCACCCAGGGCCTAATGTTTTGATGTTTGGATCATAGGTTTCTAGATCAACTGCTATCTCCTTATAACCTGTGAGGTCTGGGAACTCTGGAGGTATGTTCCAGTCCACATCTACTAGATCCATTTCACCTCGGATCTGGTAGTTTTGATCACTTCCGAATAGATTTTTTTGCATCTTTTATCATCTCCTCAATGCTTCGCTCGTCTCTTGTTACGAACTCTGCACCTAATGCTGTATATCCTGCCTTATCAATCCACGAATCCTCGTGGTCTATAGTCTCAAGTAGTCTGCTTGTTTTAACCCAGTCCATCATCAACGCGACGTGAGCTGCGGTTAGGTATCCGTGGGATCTTAACGCCCCACTTATGATTATGTTCCATCCCTCTGCAATGCGGTCATGGTTTTCGAAAGCGTCCCCGTAATCTTTTGCACGAGGTCCGTTAACTAATTTTTCTGCTGCTTCTAGTAGTTCTTTTCTGTTCATAACATGTACCTGTATTTGTTTCCTGTTAAAACGATATAGAGATTGTGTCGTGCTCTTGTTACGCCGACATAAAATGCCCGATGCTCATCATCTGGGTGGTCACTGTTCACACATGCAGCGGTGGACTTATCCAACACTACACAGTTGTCATCCTCTCCACCCTTCATTGCATGAAACGTTGAGACTTTGATACGGGGTTTAGAAGTTAGATCCTCACCTCTACGATAGATTGCTTCGATGTAATCTCGTTCCTTGTAACTTACTTTTAATATATCATATGCCGCGTGACTTGCATCTCGGAGCAAACCAAACTCATCCAGAAGTGTATCCATGTCTACTTCATCCTCGGCACTCAAGACCTCCAATAGTTTTGAGGCACCTCGTTTAACAACGGCATCTTCCCCTTGCTTGGGTACAGCAGCGTAAAGTCTTTTGATCCGTTCTGTATTGATCTTCTTACCTTGGCACAGATCATCCCATGTCATCATGTTCTCAACCAGTTTCTCTGAGATGCTAGGTCTGCCCTTGATAGAATATTTAAACCCAGAGTTTCGCAGAAAAGAAGCAACGTCCCTGACATATCTGTTTGTTCTTGTCATGATTGTCCAAGACCCTTCATTCAAAGGGATCTGATCTATGTAATATACATACTCAACAGTGCCCAGTTCATCACGGGGATCAAACTTCTTTTCAATACGCCCATCGATGCGGTTGGCTATATTAGCTGCCAGTTCATGGACACGTCTTGGTATACGGTACGACTGCGTTAGGTACTCAACATTATTAGAGCTTTGAATAAACAAGTCTACATTAACACCAGTCCAACGATGTACAGCTTGGTCATCATCTCCTGCAATAATTATCTTACCTGCACACTCAGACATACCCTTAACCATCTCCCATTGTAACGGTGTGAAGTCTTGTGCCTCATCCACAAACAAGTAGTCTAGGTTTGGATACTCACCCAGTTCAATGTATCGTTCAATCATA
>VMHT01193645.1_pt1 | contig 25361 bp, 20 predicted proteins | sample 4693611 | NCBI WGS metagenome assembly VMHT01 (sample SAMN12280063, study PRJNA550983) | marine metagenome | isolation source: seawater sampled from same location over 5 years 0.02-0.2 micron viral filtrate | place: USA: collected off the coast of southern California halfway between the port... ...
AAGGCGCGCCGGATATGAACTCTCTCGTGGCGCTTGGATCGGGGGCGGCATGGCTCTTTTCGGTCACCGCGCTCTTTGCGCCGGGGGCCCTGCCCGAGGGCAGCCGCGTGGTCTATTTCGAAGCAGCCGCCGTGATCGTGACGCTGATCTTGCTGGGCCGCTACCTTGAGGCACGCGCCAAGGGGCAAACCGGGGCCGCGATTGCCAAGCTTATGGGCCTGCGCGCCAGCAGCGCAAGGGTGGAGCGGGATGGCACGCTCGTTGAGTTGCCGTTGGACAAGATCGTCGCGGGCGATATCATCTACCTCCGCCCGGGCGAGAAGATCGCCACCGATGGCGTCGTCGTCGACGGGCAATCCTATGTCGACGAAAGCATGATCACCGGCGAGCCTGTGCCGGTGGAAAAGGCCAAAGGAACGGAGGTTGTCGGCGGCACGGTCAACGGCACCGGCAGCCTGACCTACCGCGCCACCAAAGTGGGCGGTGACACTGTATTGGCGCAGATCATCCGCATGGTCGAAGAGGCCCAAGGCGCAAAGCTGCCCATTCAGGACTTGGTCAACCGCATCACCCTGTGGTTCGTCCCGGTGGTGATCGCCGTGGCGCTGGTGACCTTTGGGGTCTGGCTCGCCTTCGGCCCATCGCTTAGCCACGCTTTGGTGGCGGCGGTAGCGGTACTGATCATCGCCTGCCCCTGCGCCATGGGTCTGGCCACACCGACCTCGATCATGGTCGGCACCGGGCGCGCGGCGCAACTGGGCGTGCTCTTCCGGCGGGGCGATGCTTTGCAAAGCCTGCAAGGCGTCAAGACCGTGGCGCTGGACAAGACCGGCACGCTGACCAAGGGCAAGCCCGAACTTACCGATCTTGTGATGATGAATGACCTGCCCGAGGATGAGTTGCTGCCCCTGATCGGCGCGGTCGAGGCGCGCTCGGAACATCCCATCGCCCAAGCCATCCTGCGGCGTGCAGAAGCTGCGGGACCAATACCGGGCGAGGTCAGCGATTTCCAATCCCACACCGGTTTTGGCGTCAGCGCGACGGTCATGGGCCGCCGGGTCACATTGGGTGCGGACCGCCTTATGACCCGCGACGGGATCGATTTGGGCGACACCGGGAAGATCGCGGCGGAATTGGCAAAGGCCGGGAAAACCCCGCTCTACGCCGCGCTAGACGGTCAGCTGGCGGCGGTGATCGCCGTGGCCGACCCGATCAAACCCGGCACGCCCGAGGCCATCGCGCGGCTGCATGACCTCAATCTCGACGTGGCGATGATCACCGGCGACAACCGGGTTACGGCAGACGCCATCGCGGCGCAACTGGGCATCGATTGGGTCATCGCCGAAGTGCTGCCAGACGGCAAAGTGGCCGCCATCGACGAGCTCAGGGAAGGCGACAACCGCGTCGCTTTCGTGGGCGACGGCATCAATGACGCCCCTGCTCTTGCGCAGGCCGATGTGGGGCTCGCCATCGGCACCGGCACCGATGTGGCGATCGAAGCCGCAGACGTGGTGCTGATGTCCGGGGACCTGCGCGGCGTGGTCAACGCCATCGACGTGAGCCAGCGCAGCATGGCGAATATCCGGCAGAACCTCTTTTGGGCCTTTGGCTACAACGTGCTGCTGATCCCGGTCGCCGCGGGTGCGTTCTATCCGCTGACCGGCTGGCTTCTGTCGCCTGCTCTGGCCGCCGGAGCGATGGCATTGTCGAGCGTATTCGTCCTCAGCAACGCGCTGCGCCTGCGCTGGATTGCCGCCCCCTTGGCCGAAAACGCCACCCCCTCACACGGCCCCCGGGCCACCGCCCCCGTGGCCGCAGAATAGGAGCGCATCATGAACATTGGAGAAGTCTCACAACACACAGGCCTGCCGCCGAAAACCATCCGCTATTACGAAGATATCGGATTGGTCAAACCGCTGCGGGACGCCAACGGCTACCGCGCCTTTCGCGAAAGCGAGATGCACAAGCTCGCCTTTCTGTGCCGCGCCAGAACCTTGGGTTTCAGCATTGAGGATTGCCGCAACCTGCTGGCTCTTTGGGAGGACAAAAAACGTGCCAGTGCCGACGTGCGGGCCATCGCCAAAGAGCATCTGGCGCAGATCGAAGCCAAGATCAGCGGCCTGCAAGAAATGCGCGACACGCTGAGCACGCTGGTCCGCGACTGCGCCGGGGATGATCGACCCGACTGTCCGATCCTAAAGACCTTGGGCACCGCAGCGGCCACATAACCACCGCCTTTTGCGTTTTGTCAGACCTCGGCCTAGGCCTTGAGCCGGTCCACGATGCTATGCGCCGTGACTGTCCCGATCTGCGTGCCCTCTTCCATCACCGCAATCGCCGCATCCGCCCCGCGCAGCCGCTCCATCAACGCACGCACCGGGGTCTCTGCCGTGGTTTCGCCCTGCGTCGGAGCGCCGTCAACCACGCCCATCACGTCGCGCGCGGTCAGAACCTCCAGCGGGTTCATATTGGCCACGAACTCCGCCACATAGTCCGATGCAGGGTTCGAGAAAATCTCGCGCGGCGTGCCGATCTGGACAATCCGCCCGCCTTCCATGATGGCGATGCGCCCGCCCAGCTTGAAGGCTTCGTCAAGGTCATGGCTCACGAAGATGATCGTGCGGTTCAATTCGCGCTGCAGGTCCAGCAGTTCGTCCTGCAGCCGCGTGCGTATCAGCGGGTCGAGCGCAGAGAATGGCTCATCCATCAGCAAAATCGGCGCTTCGGTGGCAAAGGCGCGGGCAAGCCCCACACGCTGCTGCATCCCGCCCGAAAGCTCGCCCACCTTGCGGTCGGCCCAATCGCTGAGGCTCACTAGTTTCAACTGCCGCTCTGCCCGTTCCAGCCGCTCGGCCTTGGGGACATTCGACAGTTCCAACCCAAGCGCCACATTGTCGCGCACCGTGCGCCATGGCAGCAGGCCGAACTGCTGAAACACCATCGACACACATTCACGGCGCACGCGTCGCAGCTCTGCGGCATTGCTGGCGTGGATGTCACAAGACCAGTTTACGTCATGCACATGCACCGTGCCGCGCACCATCGGGTTGAGCCCATTCACCGCGCGCAAAAGCGTCGATTTGCCCGAGCCCGAAAGCCCCATCAGCACAAGGATCTCGCCATTCTCAACGGTGAGCGAGCAATCATGCACGCCCAGCACCTGCCCGGTCGCCGCTTCAATCTCGGCACGGCTTTGGCCTTCGTCCATCAGCGGCAGCGCCTTCTCCGGCTTGTCGCCAAAGACGATGGATACGTTGTCGAATTCTACTGCTTTACTCATTTCCGTCCCACCCGCAGGATACGGTCGAGCATGATCGCCACGACGACGATCACCAACCCGGATTCAAATCCCAAGCCTGTGTTCACTTGGTTCAAGGCACGCACCACCGGCACACCCAAGCCATCTGCGCCCACAAGTGCTGCAATCACCACCATCGACAGCGACAGCATGATCGTCTGGTTCAGCCCCGTCATGATCTGCGGCAAAGCATAGGGCAGTTCGATCTTCCACAGCGTCTGACGTGGCTTAGCGCCAAAGGCCTGAGCCGCTTCCAATAGCGCCTTAGGGGTTGAGGAGATGCCCAGTTGCGTCAACCGGATCGGCGCGGGCAACACGAAGATCACCGTGGCGATCAGCCCCGGCACCATGCCGATACCGAAGAACACAATCGCGGGGATCAGATAGACGAAAGTCGGCAGCGTCTGCATCAGGTCCAAGACCGGGGCCACCCATGCATAGAGCCGGGGCCGATGCGCCACGGCGATGCCAATCGGCACGCCGACGCCCATACAGACCACACAGGCCGAAAGCACCAGCGTCAGGCTCTCCATCGTCTCTTCCCAGTAGTCTTGGTTGAGGATGAAAAGGAAGCCCAGCACCACAAAGGCCACGGTTTTCCAATTGCGTTGAATGCCCCATGTGATCGCGGCAAACACGGCGATGAGGATCAGCGGGTGCGGGGTTTGCAGCACCCAGAGGATCGCGTCGATCAGCCGTTCCATCAGGTCCGACAGCCCGTCAAAGAACCACGCTCCGTTCGTTTGCAGCCAATCCAGCGCGTCTTCGGCCACATCGGCCACGGGGATCTTGTTTTCTGTCAGCCAGTCCATGTCAGTCCTTCAGGATTGGAGAATTGCGCATGAGAATGACCCGCCCCATCGCTTTGGGGCGGGTCTTTTCCATCATATCGCGATGATCACTTCAGCGAAGCGACAGCTTCCATCGCGTCGCCACCATCGACGGTGGTCACACCGTCCAGCCAAGTGCTGAGCACGTCGGAGTTCGCTTTGATCCAAGCGGCGGCTGCCTCTTCCGGCTTTTCGCCGTCATCAAGGATCGCGCCCATGATCTCATTCTCCATTTCAAGCGTGAACTCGAGGTTGTTCAGGAATTTACCAAGGTTCGGGCATTCCTCAACAAAACCGGCGCGGGTGTTGGTATAGACCGTTGCACCGCCCAGATCGGGGCCGAAGTAGTCATCGCCGCCTTCCAGATAGGTCAGATCGAAGTTGGCGTTCATCGGGTGCGGTTCCCAACCAAGGAAGACGACGGGCTCCTCTTTGCGGGTGGCGCGCTGGACTTGGGCCAGCATCCCCTGCTCGGAGGATTCAACGACCTCAAACTCGCCCAGATCAAATGCATTCTCGTCGATCATCGACTGGATCAGACGGTTGCCGTCATTGCCGGGCTCGATGCCATAGATTTCACCTTCCAGCGCGTCTTTATTGGCGGCGATGTCGGCGAAGGTCTTGATGCCCATGTCGGCGGCGGCTTTGTTCACAGCCAGCGTGTATTTCGCGCCTTCAAGGTTGGCGCGCACGGTGTCGACGCTGCCTTCTTCGCGATATTTCGCGATGTCGCCTTCCATGGTGGGCATCCAGTTGCCCAAAAACACGTCGATGTCGCCCGAGGCCATGGAGGTGTAGGTCACCGGCACGGCGAGGATCTTGGTCTCGGTATCATAGCCAAGCGCGTCAAGCACGACCGAAGCGGCGGCGGTGGTCGCGGTGATATCGGTCCAACCCACGTCTGAGAAGGTGACTTCGCTACATTCGGCCGCCGCCAGCGAGGTCGCGGCAACTGTCGCCAGAGCGGATGTCATAAGCAGTTTTTTCATTGGTGTTCTCCCCAGAGAAGTTTTTATTGACTGATGCGCCAATCAAAAGCCATCGGCCGCGATATTGCAACCGGATTAATTTCGCCAACTTACTGGAGGGCAAAAAGCAATTCTACTTGTTTCAAAACTCACTCCCGCGCGGCCTGTTTCGGGCGCAGAACCGGGGTGACATTTTGGTCCGCACCCGGCTCGGGTTCGGCGTCAATCTTCGGGGTCTCTTCGGCGGGGGCGGCGGGCGTCTGAGCAGGCGCAGCCACGGGCGTGGCGGGCGTTGACGGGGGCGATTCGAGGGTGTCGGTCCCTTGCGTTTCCTCAACGGTTTCAGGGGCTTCTCCCTGCCCCTCTGCCGCCTTCATCCCAAATGCCGCACGGATCGCGGCTTGGGTTCCCTCGCCGTAAAGCCCGTCGATCGCGCCGTCGTAAAATCCGAAATCCGAAAGTTTGCGTTGCAGGGCTTTGCGGGTCTCGCTGTTGAAAAGTTTGGGCTCATCCTGCATCAGCCCCAGCAGCGTGCCGTCCCCCGCCCGCAGCGCGCGATAGAGATAAAGCGCCGCATCCGCCGCCCCGCGACCGGGCACTTTGCCATCGTCGATCATCGCGGCAAAGTTGAACATCGCCGCTGGGTGTCGCCTATCGGCTGCGCGGCGGAAATAGTCCAACGCCAGATCGGAATCGGTTTCCTGCCCCAATTCCCCCTGTAGATGGATGAACCCCAGATCGTTCAGCGCCCCGGCATGGCCCCGCTCGGCGGCGTCGCGATAAAGGGCCATGGCGCGGGCCTCATCCTGAGCGACGCCGCGTCCTTCTTCATAAAGCTGTGCAAGCTGATACCGCGCCTCGGCAGAGCCGGTTTCTACTGCCCGCATCAGTTGGGCCGCAGCGGTTTGCGGGTCATAGCGCGGATCGTCAGGGTCGCTTTGCAGGGCGGCAAGACCAAGTTGGGATCGGGTGTCCCCTTGCCGCGCCAATTCGGCCAAGCGCTGGCTCTGCGCGGGGTCCAAATCCCCCCATGTCTGCGGGGCCGCATCCGCGCTGTCCGTCTCTGCGATGAAAGCTGGCGTCGGGGTCAGCCGCCCAAAGCGCCGGGCGGAGAGGCTGCCGCCGCTACGGCTGCGCAGCGTGGCGCGAAATCCGTCCAGCATGGCGCCGACTTCGACATCCGGCTCGGTCAAAACCTCGGCCAATGTGGCCGCGAAAAGGCCCGCGTTTTCACCGCCCTTGTCACAGGCGCCCACCTCACCGGAGGTGACGACCAGCGTGCCAAGACGCGGCTCGGGCGGCGGCAGCGGGGCGGTCGACTGGCGCGGGGCGGCATGGCAGTTATCAAGCAAAACAAGCCGTATCTGTCGCGCCTTGCCCGCCGCACGCAGCAGCGCAGGCAGCGCCACCCCCTGTTGCCGCAGCGCCGAGGCCGGGGCCAAGGGCGCATCGACCGGGATCAGATAGCTCTGCCCGCCCGAGGCGACGCGGCGACCCGCGTAGTAGATCAAGGCGATATCCGCCGTTTCGGCCTGAAAGGCAAAGTCAGAGAGTTCCCGCTTGAGCGTGGCGCTATCCGTGTCGATCAGCGTGGTAACATCGAACCCCTGCCCCTCTAACGTTTGGGTCAGCAGCGCGGCATCGGCGCGCGGCCCGTCAAGCGGGGCGGCATACTCATAGGCAGAGATGCCAATCACCATCGCCACACGGTCTTGGGCCGCTGCAGCGAGGGGCAGAAACAACATCAAGAGGATCGCGGTCAAACGCATATGGCGGGCTCCTTTCGGTCAGCTTCGGTTGGGCGGCGCCGCCCATTAACCTATGCTGGCAGGAAAAGGTTTCCACCATCGTAACAGTTTGAAATGAATCCGACCCTTGCTGCCGTGGTTCAGGCGTTGGGCGAAGTCTCTTCGATCTCGCGGTCTTCTTCCGGCACGTTGAGCGTGGCCCACGTATCGCCATCCGGCAGTTCCGGCGGATGCGGCAGGCAATCGCGCCGGTGGATATTCGCCTTGGCCATGAAATTCGCCGAAACCGGAGCCGTGACAAAGATGAAGGCCATGATCAGCAGTTCATGCAGCGACCCCGTTCCAGACAGAAACGAATTCACCATCGCCGCCAACAGATAGGCCCCGATCCCCAGCGTCGCGGCTTTGGTCGGCGCGTGAAGGCGGGTCATCGGGTCGTTCAGCTTGAGCAAGCCAATCCCGGCGACAAGCACGAAGAAACTGCCGATCACCAGCAGCACGATGATAAAATAGGTGGCGATGATATCGGGGCTCATTCGATGATATCTCCGCGCAAGACGAACCGGGCATAGGCCACGGTTGAGACGAAACCCAGCATGGCGATGATCAGCGCCGCCTCAAAATAGATCTGCGTGCCCTGCAGGATGCCCAAAAGCACGATGATGCCGATGGCGTTGATGAACATCGTGTCCAGCGCCAGAATGCGGTCCCCGGTGCCGGGGCCGATCCACAGCCGGATCATCGCCATGAACTGCGCGATGGCGACCAAGGTCAGGGCACCATAAAGCGCAAGGGTCAAAAGGTCGGTCGCTTGGGTCATACGAAAATCTCCTTCAAGCGGCGTTCGTAGCGGTCTTTGATCTCATCGCGCACGGCGTCGGGGTCAGTGGCGTCCAGCGCGTGCACCAGCAGGTAGCGCCCGTTGTCCGACAGATCCGCCGAGACTGTGCCGGGGGTCAAGGTGATGGTGCCCGCAAGAATCGTGATCGCTTCGGGTTCTTTCAGGTCCAGCGGCACGACAACCCAGGCGGGCGACATGCTGGCGTTGGATTTGGTCAGGATGATCCATGCCACTTGGATATTGGCGATGATGATATCCCACAGGACCAAGATCACATAGGCGATCATGCGCAGCGGGCGAATGCCTTGGGGCCGGTCGGTCCACCAACGCGCGGTCAGCACCGGGATCACGATCCCGAGGATCAGACCAAAGACCAGCATGCCCGCGCTGAATTTGTTTTGCAGCAGGACCCAGACCACTGTCAGCAGTAGGGTCAGAAACGGGTGCGGCAAGAGCCAACGGATAGGTCGCATCATATCAATGGGCCTCCTCTTTGCCGTCCGACAGTTTGCCGGGGGTCTCTAGCACGGTGCTCAGATAGCGTTCCGGGCCGAACAGTTGGTTTGAGATCGCCGTGGCATATTGCGTGGCCGGGCCCGCCAGCAGCGTATGCGCGACCAGTAGCGCCAGAAGGCCACCGACCGCAACATAGCTCAGCGCCGAGGGCGCCTCGGCGGGGGTGGCCCCCTCTTGCGGCGTGACGCTGCGAGATTTCCAGAAGACCACGCTGCCCGCGCGACCAAAGCCGACAAGGCTCAAAAGGCTCGCGCCTAAGATCACGGCCCAGATCCAGACCCAGTAATCATTCTCGGCAGCAGCATCCATGATCAGCAACTTGCCCAGAAAACCCGAAAGCGGCGGCACGCCGACCATGGCGATAGCCGCGACAAAGAACAGGGCCGAGGTCAGCTTGGCCCCCGCCACCTGCGGCTGCGCCGTCAGATCAAGATTGTCCCGACCCGCCCGCGCCAGATCGGCGATCAGGAACAACGCGCCTGCGGCCAGCGTCGAATGCACGATATAATAAAGCGCCGCGGCGATCCCTTCGGGCGTGAACAGCGCGATAGAAATCATCACCATGCCCATCGACCCAATCACCGAAAAGGCGACCATTCGGTCCAACTGCTTGGCCGCCAGCACGCCGATCATGCCAAGCGCCAGCGACAGCAGCGCGGCAGGCAGCAGCCATGTTGTGTGCAGGTCCACCGTGGCGGCAAGGTCTGGCGGGAAGATCAGCGTATAGACGCGGATGATTGCATAGGCGCCGACCTTGGTCATGATCGCGAAAAGCGCCGCCACAGGGCCGGGTGCTTCGGCATAGCTCGACGGGAGCCAGAAGTGCAGCGGCACCACGGCAGCTTTGACCGCGAAGACCATCAAAAGCAGCACCGCCGCGATGCGAATGCCCACGGTCGCGCCGGTATCAATCAGCGCCACACGCTGCGCCAGATCGGCCATGTTGAGCGTCCCCGTCTCGGCATAGATCGCGCCAAGCGCAAAGAGGAACAGCGTCGAGCCCAAGAGGTTATAGAGCACATATTGCACCCCGGCCCGCAGCCGCGGCGTGCCGCCGGCGTGGATCATCAACCCGTAGGAAGCGATCAGCAGCACTTCGAAAAAGACGAAGAGGTTGAAAAGGTCGCCCGTCAGGAACGCCCCCATGATCCCCATCAACTGGAACTGGAACAGCGCGTGAAAATGCCGTCCGCGTTCGTCCCATTTCGAGCCGATCACGTAAAGCAGCACGAAGAGCGCCAGCACCGCCGTCAGCGTGACCATCAGCGTCGACAGACGGTCGCCCACCAGCACGATGCCAAAGGGCGCGGCCCAATCGCTGAGACGGTAGAGCATGACATCGCCGCTCGCCGCCTCGACCGACAGGCCAAGCCCCACGGCGACCAACGCGAGCGCCCCGAACAGCGACAACACCCGTTGGATGGTGATGTGGTAGCGTGCGGCCAAAATGATGAAGGGCGCAATAAATGCGGGCAGCACGATGGGCAGGATCAGCCAATGGGTCATGTGCGGTCCTCCGCCTTGATATCGGTCAGCGGGTCGTCGACATGGTCGTCATTGTTGCCCAGATAGGCGCCAAGCGCGATCATCACCACCACGGCGGTCATGCCGAATGAAATCACGATGGCGGTCAGCACCAGCGCTTGGGGCAGCGGATCGGTATAGCGCGCGGCATCCGTGAGGATCGGCGGCGCGCCCACGGTCAAACGGCCCGAGGCAAAGAGAAACACGTTCACCGCATAGGTCAGCAGCGATGTGCCCATGATGACGGGAAAACTCCGCAAGCGCAGCACGAGGTAGAGGCCAGAGGCCGTCAGGATGCCGATGGCGGATGCGACGAGAAGTTCCATGTTTATGCCTCCGCCTTGGTGGTGTCTTCGCGCGATGGGTCGATGTCCATCGGGTGATCGGCCTCAGGCACATGCGCCCGGCGGGCCAGCCGCGAGAAACTTTCGAGCGACAGCATCACCGCACCGACAACGGCAAGGAACACGCCAAGATCAAAGAGCGCGGCAGTCGCCAGTTCGAACTTGTCGAAAGGCGGGATGCGCACATAGGTGAAATCCGAAGTCAGGAAAGGTTTGGCAAAGAGCCACGACCCGATCCCCGTCAGCCCCGCGATCAAGACGCCGGTGCCGATGATCCCGTGATAGGGATATCGCAGCCGCGCCGATGCCCAGGCAAAGCCACTGGCCATATACTGCATCACCACGGCGATGGAGACGATCAGACCGGCGATAAACCCGCCGCCCGGCTCGTTATGGCCGCGCAGGAAGATATAGAAACCAACCATCAGCACGACGGGCATGATGACGCGGGTCATCACCACCATCATCATCGGGTGCCGGTCCCCTGCCCTTGGCTGGTCTGGTTTGCGGTTGAGCAGGCGTGCGCGTACTGGGCCAGACAGCAGCGTTTCTGTCAGGGCGTAGATCAGCAAGGCAGCGATGCCCAGAACGATGATCTCACCATAGGTGTCAAAGCCCCGGAAATCGACGAGGATCACGTTCACCACATTGGTGCCGCCGCCGCCCTTGTAGGAGTTGGCAAGGTGGAATTCCGAGATGCTCGGTGCGACGGTGTCGCGCAGGAGGTAGTGATAGGACAGCGCCATCGTCGCCGCCCCCGCCGCGAGGGAGACCACAACGTCGCGCGTCCGACGCAGCACGCTGCTTTCGATCGGTGTGCGGTTGGGCAGGAAGTTCAGCGCCAAGAGCAACAAGATGATCGTCACCACCTCGACCGTCAGCTGGGTCATCGCCAAGTCAGGCGCGCTGAAAAAGACGAAACCAGCCGAGACGATCAGCCCCACGATGCCGATCAGGATCAGCGATAACAGGCGGTTGCGGTGCAGGAACACCAGCCCGCATGCCGCCGCCACCAGCATCAGCCAGCCCGCGATCTGCACTGCGTTGGTCGGCTGCAACGCACGGGTCGCGGCCCCGACGGTGCCGGTGGCCCAAGCGTAGTAGCCCACTACAACCACGGTCACCGCCATGATCGCGGCATAGCGCGAGAACGCCCCGTTGTGCAGACGCAGCGACATCGCCTGCGACAGGCCGACAAAGGCCGCGATGATGCGGTCAAAGATCGACTTGGCCTCGGGCCGGGGCGTGGCATCCCAAACACGCAGAAGCGGGGCGAAAAGCGCCAGTAGGATCAGGCCACCGACAACCGCGATGATCGACATATAAAGCGCCGGACCCAGCCCGTGCCAGATTTTGAGATGAGTCGAAGGCATCTCTGCCGCGCCGCCGAGAACCGAAGCCGTCACCAGTTTGACGAAAGGCTCAGCCAGAAACGGTGCGAGGCCGATCACCACAACGGGGATGATCAACAACGCAGGCGGCAGCCACAGACCGGGCTTGGGGTCATGCGGATGGTCGGGATAGTCGTCACGCTCTTTGCCAAGGAAGGTATGGCCGATCAGCCGGAAGCTATAGGCGGCAGAGAAGAGCGCACCAAAGGTCGCAAGCCCCGGCACCAGCCACGGCATGTCAAAGAGCTTCGTGTGCAGGGTCTCTTCCAGCATCATCTCTTTCGACAGGAAGCCGTTGAGCAGCGGGATCCCCGCCATCGACAGCGCCGCCAGCGTGGCGATGACAAAGGTCACAGGCATCAGATGCCGCAACCCACCCAAGCGGCGGATGTCACGGGTATGCACCGCGTGATCCACGATCCCCGCCGACATAAAAAGCGCGGCCTTAAAGGTCGCGTGGTTCAAGATGTGAAACACCGCCGCCATCGCGCCAAAGGCCGTGCCGGTGCCCAAAAGCATAGTGATCAGACCAAGGTGGCTGACGGTCGAAAAGGCCAGCAGCGCCTTTAGGTCATGTTTGAACAGCGCGATGACCGCGCCCAGCACCATGGTGATCAGACCCGCCGTGGTGACGATGACAAACCACTCTGGCGTGCCCGACAGCACCGGCCACATCCGCGCCATCAGGAAGATCCCCGCCTTCACCATGGTGGCGGAGTGCAGATAGGCCGAGACCGGCGTTGGTGCTGCCATCGCGTGGGGCAGCCAGAAGTGGAACGGGAACTGCGCCGATTTGGTGAAACAGCCCAAGAGGATCAGGATCAGCGCGGGCAGATAGAGGGGCGAGGCTTGGATCATCTCGCGGTTGTCGAGGATCACGCTCAGGTCATAGCTGCCGACGATCTGACCCAGCAGCAACATGCCACCGATCATCGCAAGGCCGCCCATGCCCGTCACGGTCAACGCCATGCGTGCGCCTTGACGGCCTTCGGGCAGGTGTTTCCAATAGCCGATCAGCAGGAAGGACGACAGCGAGGTTAGCTCCCAGAAGATCAGCAAGATCAACACGTTATCGCTTAGAACGATGCCGACCATCGCGCCTTGGAACAGCAGCAGATAGGTGAAAAACTCACCCATATGATCGTCGCGCGACAGGTAAGACCGCGCATAGGCGATGATCAACAGACCGATGCCAAGGATCAGACAGGCAAAGAAAAAGCCGAGGCTGTCAAGCATCAAGGTCAGGTTCAGGCCAAGCTGCGGGATCCAGTCAACCCGCGCGGTGACCAATTCGCCCGCCAGCACGGCGGGCAGATGCGTGAGCAAACCCACCAGCGCCACGAGGGTCACCATAAAGGTCACCCCGGCGCAGGCTTGACGCCCTGCGGAATTCATCAGTCCGGGTAACAATGCGCCCAAGAAGGGCAAGGCAACGATAAGGAAGAGGTACACGCGAACTCCTGATCTGGCGGACTGAAAGGTCACCACATTTTGTAGAAATTTTCCCGGCACCTCAAGCGAAACCGGGCATTAAACGCCAGATTGTCGCAGGTTACACCGCAGTCCTGCCCCGTGGGATGGCGATACCGCCGCCCCTATGCCCGCTAGAATGGCCCTCGGGCGCCCCTACCCCGGTTGAAACAAGTCCCGGTAGGTGTCGCGCAGCACGTTCTTTTGCACCTTGCCCATCGTGTTGCGCGGCAATTCCGGCAGGACGATCAGCTTGGCGGGTCGTTTGAACTTGGCCAGCGATCCGGCCACATCCCCGGCGATCTGCGCAAGGTCCAACTCCGCGCCCCGCCGCGCCACCAACACCGCCACCACGCTTTCCCCGAAATCGGGATGCGGCACGCCAAACACCGCGCTTTCCAGCACGCCCGGTCGGTCATCGAGCAGCAGTTCGACCTCCTTAGGGTAGATATTATAGCCGCCCGAGATGATCAGGTCTTTGTCGCGGCCCACAATGGTCACATAGCCATCCGCATCGCGCCGCCCCAGATCGCCGGTGATGAAAAAGCCATCTTCGCGCAGTTCGGCGGCGGTTTTCTCGGGCATCTGCCAATAGCCCTTGAAGACATTCGGGCCACGTACTTCGATGCTGCCTATCTCTCCGTCCGGCAGGGTCGCGCCGGTTTTGGGGTCGGTGATTTTCAACTCCACATCCGGCAGCGGCAGGCCCACGGTGCCCGCGCGGCGCTCGCCTTCATAGGGGTTTGATGTGTTCATATTGGTCTCGGTCATGCCGTAACGCTCTAGGATACGGTGGCCGGTGCGTTCTTCAAAATCGACATGGGTTTCGGCCAAAAGCGGAGCCGACCCCGAGATGAACAGCCGCATGTTCGCCGTCGTCTCACGGGTGAAACGCGCGTCGTCCAAAAGCCGGGTGTAGAAGGTTGGCACCCCCATCATCGCGGTGGCATGGGGCATCCGGTCGATCAACCGGTCGATGTCGAGCTTGGGCATGAAGATCATCGCGCCCCCCGCCACCAGCGTCACATTGGTCGCCACGAACAGCCCGTGCGTGTGAAAGATCGGCAGCGCATGCAGCAGCACGTCACTTGCGGTGAAGCGCCACAGGTCGGCCAGCGTTTGCGCGTTCGACAAAAGGTTTGCCTGCGTCAGCATTGCCCCCTTAGAGCGCCCCGTGGTGCCCGAGGTATAGAGGAAGGCCGCAAGGTCATCGGCGTCCCGTGCCACAGTCTCAAAATTATCGGAGGCCGAGGTCGCACGATCCGCAAAGCTGCCGTCGTTATCCGCCCCCAACGTCTCAAGTTGGCAACCCGCCGCCTTGGCCACCGGAGCCATCTCATTGCGGCGCGCAGGCTGGCAGACAAAGGCTGCCGCCCCGCTGTCGGTCACGAAATAGCGCACCTCATCGGCGGTATAGGCGGTATTGAGCGGCAAAAAGATGACCCCGGCCTGCACGCAGGCGGCATAAAGCGCCAAAGCGTCGGCGGATTTGTCGATCTGCACCGCGAGCCGGTCACCCGGCTTTAGGCCAAGATCGGTCAGCACATGGGCAAACCGCGCAGCGCGCCCAAGGAAACCCGCGTGGGTCAGCACGACCCCGCCTTCGAGATGCAGAAAGGCCGTCGTTTTGCCAGCGTGACGGCCAAACAGAGTGTCATAAAGGGGGTTTGCCATCACGGTGCTCCTCGCGTGTTGTTCTTGGGAAAGCCGACTGCCTCCTTGCGGGATTACAACCGCATCACGCGGGGTAATGCAAGCCAACCGAAGCCCGCGCGCGGCGGCACAGTCGGCAAATGTCGAATTAAGGCAATAGCTTGCGGGGCGGCGCTGAGGCGCGCCGCCCCAAGATTCAGCGGCCCATCAAACCGGGCAACCATGTGCCGATACCCGGCAGCCAAACAATCAATGCCAGAACGAAGAGCTTGATCAGCAGGAACGGCATGACCGACGCATAGATCTGTGGCATCCGGATTTCAGGCGGCGCCACGCCCCGCATGACGAACAGCAGCAGACCAAAGGGCGGTGTCAGCAAACCGATCTCCATGGTCAGCAGATAGACCACGCCAAGGGTCAGCTCATTGATCTCCATCGCACCCGCCAAGGGCACGAAGACCGGTACGGTGACCATCAGCATTGAAACCTGATCAATGAAGCACCCCAAAAAGAGCAGGATCGCGATCATCCCCAAAAGCACCATCAAAGGCGTCGGATCGACCGCGTTGATTGCGTTGATCAGCCCATTGGTCGCCCCCGAGAAAGACAGCACCTGCGCAAAGGTCTGGCTGGCCGCAATGATGAACAGGATCATCACCGAAAGCTTCAGCGTCTCCATCAAGGCGCGGCCCATCTTCTCCCAACTCAGCGCGCGATAGGCCGCCCCGATGATCACGGCGGTGATGCTGCCAAGGGCGGCACTTTCCGTGGGCGTTGCGATCCCCGCCAGCAGTGAGCCGATGACCACAGCAAAAAGCACCGACAGCGGCAGCACATAGATCACGAAAGGCGTCCAGCGTTCACGGAGGGTCATTTCCTCATAGACATCTGGCGGCGCCACCTTCGGGTCCAGCACACTGCGCCCCACCACATAAACCACAAAGAGCACCGCCAGCAGCAGCGCGGGCAGCACCCCCGCGATCAGCAGCCCGGCGATGGAAATACCCGCGAGCGAGCCCACCAGAACCGCCAGTGCCGAGGGCGGGATCAACATCGCAATCGCGCCCGAGGCCATGATCGGCCCCATCGCCATCGAGGGATGATAGCCCCGTTTCAGCATCCCCGGCAGCAGCGTGCCGCCCAGCATCGCGGTATTGGCGATGGTCGAGCCGGAGAGGGCTGCAAAGATCGTGCCGCCAAAGATCGTCACGACCGACATGCGGCCCGGAATGCGCGTCACCACCCGCTCGATCGCGTCAATGGCCCGGTGCGCGACCCCGGTCTGAAAGAGGATCTCTCCCATCAAGATAAACAGCGGTATCGGCGCGAGTTGAAAATTCGCCACCGATTGCGCCGAGTTGCGTGCCAGTTGCAGAATGCCGCGGTCTCCGCCCAATACGAAATAGGCGCCTACGGTGGTCACGGCGATAAAGGCAAAGGCGACCGGCAGACCGATCAACAGCAAAACCGCCAATCCGCCCAGCATCAAAGTCAGTGTCAGGCCCCAATCCATCTCAAAGACCACTCAAACTACGCTCGGCCGTTTCCGGATAGAGCAGACGACGGATAAAGATGATCGTACACAGCGCCAGCGACAGCGGCACAAAGGCCAGCATCCACCACTCCGGGATCACAAAAGAGGTGCGGATCATCGACCCGCGCGCGGCAGAGGCCAGCACCGCCTGCAGCCCGTACCAGCCCAGCACCCCCGCTGTCACCGCGCCGATGGCGCTGGTCAGGCGGGTCAAAGCATAGGCAGTGCGCTGCGACAGGTTGCTGGTGATCAGATCAACCTTCACATGCCCGCCGATTGACAGCACCCAAGGCGCGCCGAGGAAGGTGGCAATCATCAACGCATATTGGATGGCATCCAGCGCGCCATAGACCACCGGCAAGCCGAGATTGCGCAGCACCACGTTGATCGCGATAAACACCGCGATCACCCCGAGGATACCGGCCGAGAAAACGGCCAGCCCCCGGAGTGTCCGGTCAAACAATGTTGAGATCATCGGGCGATCACTTGGTCATGCAGGCGCGCATCTGCTGCGCAAGATCGGCATCCACTTCTGCGACAGCGGCCCAGCCAGCATCGCGCGCGGCATTGGTCCAAGCTTCGGCATCGGCCTCGCTGAAGGTGATCGTCTCGATCCCCGCCTCTGCCTGCGCCGCGTATTCCGTCGCGTTGCGGTCGGCATTGTCGTTGTTAAGCTCCTCCATCCAAGCCGCGCCCTCTTCGAGTTTGGCGCGCTGTTCGTCGGTCAGCCCGTTCCACGTGTCGAGGTTCACCAGCAGGTTCACGTCGACGTTGTAAAAGCTCGGGTCGACCCGGTATTTCGTCTGCTCGTCCCAGCCGAGATCAAGCACACCCTGCGAGGGCCAGCCGTAACCGTCAATCGCCCCACGCTCCAGCGCGCTATAGACTTCGCCCGGCGCGGTGCGCACCAGATTGGCGCCCAGTTGCGTGAACATCGCCTGATAAACCGGTGTGGTGCGGATGGTCAGACCGCTCAGGTCCGGCCCCTCGACCGGTTTGGTCAGATAGAGGTGATAGCCGATCCCGTCGCCGCCGTGGCCGAGGTATTTGACGTTCATCTGCTCTTGGTGGATGCGGTCGACCAGTTCATAGCAGCCATTCTCGCGCTGCTCTTGAATGGTGTTTTCCGCCAGATGCAGCGCGTCGCCCGTGGGCAGCAGGTTCGGGTAATAGGCCGTGGTGTTGTTAGCGATATCGACAACGCCAGATTGCACCGCGTTGCCCAATTCAAAGGGCGGCACGGCCTCTGGCCCGCCGACCATATTGATCTGCACGACCCCCTTGCCGTTCTCGTTGATCCATTCGACAAAGGATTCAAACTCGCGACTAAAGGCGGTGCCAAGGGTAAAGGCCGAAACGGCGCGCAGCGTCACTTCGTCGGCGCTGGCGGTGCTGGTGGTGGCAAGGGTGCTGACGGCAAAGAGCGCCGCGCTGAGCGTAGTTGTTGTTTTCATGATCGTCTCCCAGTTGTGATCAAAAGCCCGCGATCTTTGCCCCGGTGCTCTCGCATGCATATGCATAATATGTATCTGCATGTAATTCGTAGCGACAAGATTTCGCTACGTCAATTTAAACTCTCACCCCCTGCCCGCGCCATCGCACAGGCGGTGCCCTGCGCAGATTGTCGCGGCATTAAGATAGTTTAATGACACCCTAGCCATGAGAACATATATGGAACGCATGGCAAAACAGACACTCGATCAAAAACTGGCGATTCTCAGCGACGCGGCGAAATACGACGCCTCCTGCGCTTCCTCCGGCTCGACCAAACGCGACTCGCGCGATGGCAAGGGGCTGGGCTCAAACGAAGGCAGCGGCATCTGCCACGCATACGCCCCCGACGGGCGGTGCATCAGTCTGCTCAAGATCCTGATGACCAATTTCTGCATCTACGATTGTAGCTATTGCATCAACCGCGTGTCCTCCAACGTCGACCGGGCGCGGTTCAGCGTGGATGAGGTGGTCAAGCTCACCATCGAATTCTACCGCCGCAACTATATCGAAGGGCTTTTTTTGTCCTCCGGCGTGATCCGCTCCCCCGATGCGACGATGTCGGATATGGTGCAGATCGCCCGCAAACTGCGGCACGAAGAGAACTTTCGCGGCTATATCCACCTCAAGACGATCCCCGATGCTTCCCCTGAGTTGATCGAGGAAGCAGGCCGTCTGGCGGACCGCTTGTCGATCAATGTCGAACTTCCCACCGACACGGCGGTGCAGCAATACGCGCCCGAGAAGAAGCCCGAGCAGATCCGCCGCGCGATGGCGAATGTGCGGATGACCAAGGAGGCGAGCAAAGAGAAATCCTTTTCCGGCAAGCGCCCGCCCCGCTTCGCGCCCGCAGGCCAGTCGACGCAGATGATCATCGGCGCGGATGGGTCGAACGACGCCACAGTGCTGGGCCAATCGACCCGGCTTTACTCCAGCTACAAGCTGAAGCGCGTTTACTATTCCGCCTTCTCGCCAATCCCCGACAGTTCCGCCAAACTGCCGCTGATCCGCCCGCCCCTGCAACGCGAGCATCGGCTTTATCAGGCCGATTGGCTGCTGCGGTTTTATGATTTCCAGCTGGACGAGATCACCTCCGTCACCCGCGACGGCAATCTCGATCTGGAGGTCGACCCCAAGCTCGCTTGGGCGCTGGTGCACCGCGAACACTTCCCGCTCGACGTCAACCGCGCCAGCCGCGAGATGCTGCTGCGGGTGCCGGGGTTTGGCGTGAAAACGGTAAACCGCATCCTCGCCGCCCGCCGCCACCGGTCCCTGCGCTACGAAGACCTGACCCGCATGGGCGCGTCGATGAAAAAGGCCCGCGCCTTTGTCACGGCAGGCGGCTGGTCGCCTGGTGGGCTGACCGACAGCGCCGACCTGCGCGCACGTTTCGCGCCGCCGCCCGAGCAGTTGACCCTGTTCTGATGCAGCGCGTCTCGCTCCCCCCCATCGGCACGGCGAAAGCATGGCGCGAAGCGGCGCGCGGTTTTCTGGCTGCAGGCGTCCCGCCCGAGGATATTCTCTGGGGCGATCATGCCGCCGCGCCCGATCTTTTCGGCGGCGAGAGCATCTCACCTAAAGGCGGGCAGGTCTCGGTCCCGCGCAGCTTCGTCTCCATGGCGGAAACCGCCGTTTGGCACAGCGATCCGGAGCGTTTCGCGCGGCTCTATGCCTTTCTCTGGCGCGTGAAAGACGCGCCGCATCTGATGTCCGACCGGGGCGATGCCGACCTCGCCGTGCTGCGCGGGATGGAGAAGAACGTCCGCCGCTGCCAGCACAAGATGAAGGCCTTCGTCCGCTTCCGCGAGATCGGCGACCCAAACGCCCCGCGCCGCAGCTTCGCCGCGTGGTTCGAGCCCACGCATCACACGGTGGAGCCGACGGCGGATTTCTTCGTGCGGCGGTTTTCCGACATGGACTGGCGTATCTTGACGCCCGATGTCTCGGCCATTTTCGAGAACGGCAAACTCACGTTCCAAGAAGGGCACGCCAAACCCGACCTGCCCGAGGACGCGGGCGAGCAGCTTTGGATCACCTACTTCCAGAACATCTTTAACCCCGCCCGCCTGATGGTGAAGGCGATGCAATCCGAGATGCCGAAAAAATACTGGAAGAACATGCCCGAGGCCGCTTTCATCCCACAGATGATCGCCGAGGCCCCGGCCCGCGCCCGTGCCATGGCCGAAGCAGCACCCACCCTGCCGCCGGTGCGGATGGACCGGGTGCAGGCGCAGCTTTCGGCCTTCTCATCCGCTTGGGACGGCCCGATGGAGGACCTGCCCACCGCGATCCGCGCCTGCACCCGCTGCCCGCTGCATTGCCATGCGACCCAAGCCGTGCCGGGCGAAGGGCCAAACCGCGCCGATCTGATGGTGGTCGGTGAACAACCCGGCGATCAGGAGGATCTCGCGGGCCGTCCCTTTGTGGGCCCTACCGGGCAGATGTTCGACCGCGTGGCGGCAGAGGCCGGCCTCGACCGCGAGGCGGCTTTCGTCACCAATGCCGTCAAACACTTCAAGTTCACCGCCCGCGGCAAACGCCGCATTCACCAGCGCCCTGAGACGCCCGAGATCGACCAATGCCGCTGGTGGATGAACGCCGAGGTGGCGCAGGTGCAGCCCAAGCTGATCCTCGCCATGGGCGCCACAGCGGCGCAAAGCCTGACGGGCAACGGCACGGGCATCCTGAAACGCCGTGGCACGATCGAGACGGGGCCAGAAGGCATCCCGGTGCTGATCACCCTGCACCCGTCCTATCTGCTGCGCGTGCCGGATCCGGCGCTGCGCGAAGAGGCCACGGCGCAGTTCCGCTCCGATCTGGCGATGGCGGCGCGGATGATGGCAGAGGCGGCTTAATCCTCGGGGTCGATGACCTGGAGCGTGCCGTCCGGCAAGGGGCGTTGCAGGCTGGGCAGCTCGGTCGTTTCAACTGTCAGCCACGCCTGCACCTCATCGGGCGTGGTCAGGATCACCGGCATCGCCTTGGGGTGCACGGCCCCGACCTCGGCATTGGCTTCGGTGGTCAGAAAGCCATAGAGGGTATCAGTGGTCTCGCCGTCCTTCAGTTTGCGCACGCTCGTCCATTCGGTCCAAACGCCCGCAAAAAAGGCCAGCGGACGGTCCTCGCCAAGCGCGAACCAGACCGGGCGCGAGCGCTCTCCGGGGCGGTTCAGCGGTTCGGAAAAGGCGGTGAAGGGCACCACGCAGCGATGCTCGGCCCCCAGCCAGCGCCGCCAATGCGGCGAGGCGATGTTGCGGATGTTGGTCACGCCGCGGTCGGTCTTCTTGCCCTTGAGCGCGAAGGCCGGAGAGGGCATCCCCCATCGCATCATCTCCAGCACCGGACCGCCATCGCCGTGGCGCACTACCGGGGCGGCATAGTCGGGGTAGATACCGGGCATCGGCGGCAGGTTGCCTGTTTGGTCGTCGATGCCGTCGAACCAGCCGCGGATTGCGGCCTGCCCCTTGGTCAGGGAATAGAGATTGCACATCGGTTGGCCCCCTTGCCGTCATCTTGGCCCATTAGATGCGGTTTTGCCCGCGTCCGGCAAGGGCCACAGGATCTTTGACAGCACCGCAATTGATGATTTATAACCAGAACAAAATGTGAACATATGGAGTCGTGCATGACAACCGATTCTACATATGGGCAGGTCCTTACCCTGCCGCGGCGGCTGCCGTCGACACCCCCCGAACCGGGGGTTCTGGCAGCACACGCGCCGCTGACGGATGTCTTTCCGGGGGCCTTCGCCACGGCCCCGGCCAGTGCCTTCGTGCTGTCGCTCTTGCCGCGTGGCAAGGGGCCGGTGCTTTGGGTGCAGGACTTTCTGTCGCGGCGCGAGAATGGGGCGCCCTATACGCCCAGCTTGCGCGACTTCGGGCTGGAACAGCCGGTGCTGCTGGTCACCGTCAGCCACCCGCGCGACGTGCTTTGGACGATGGAGGAAGGGGCCGCCTGTGCGGGGCTTTCTGCCGTGATCGGCGAGGTGCACGGCGGGCCGGAGGTGCTGGATTTCACCGCCACCAAACGGCTCTCGCTTCGGGCCGAGGCCTCAAATGTGCCGCTCTATCTCATTCGCAGCGGCGATCCCGGCGGCTTGAGCGCGGCGCGGATGCGTTGGCGCATTTCCTCGCTGCCCTCACAGGCCCATCCATACGATGCACAGGCCCCCGGCGCGGCCCGCTGGGATTTAGAGCTGTTTCGCGCGCGTGGCCATGCGCCGGGCCGATGGGTGGCTGCCCATGACCCCGACAAAGGCCAAAGCCCCCGCGCCGCGGATCGTCTCCGTCTGGTTCCCTATGCTGACGATGGAGCGGTGGCGCCGGGTGATCGCCCAATACCGCAGCGTTCCGGGGGATGAGGTGCCCGTCGTCCTGTCGCGCGACGGAACCCATGGGCCGGTGGTCCATGGGCTGAGCGCTGCCGCCACGATGCGCGGGATCGAGGCGGGCGCGCGGGTGGTCGATGTGCAAGCGATCCACCCCGATCTGCATGTGGAACCCGCCGATCTGGAGGGCGATGAGGCGCTGATCCAACGGCTGGTGCATTGGGCGCGGCGCTGGTGCCCTTGGACGGCGCGGGATCAGGACCATGGCCTGCTGCTGGACGTGACCGGCTGCACCCATCTGTTCGGCGGAGAGGTCGCCATGCTGCGCGACATCCGCAGCCGTTTTGCGCTACAGGGGCTGACCGCGCGGGTCGCCATGGCCCCCACTCCCGGTGCCGCGCAGGCACTGGCACGCTTCGGCTCCGGCGCGCAGATCTGCGGGGCTGAGGGCGTGGCCACCGCCCTCGCCCCCCTGCCCGTCGCCGCCCTGCGGCTGGATGCGCAGACCACACGGCTCTTGGACCGTCTTGGCCTCAAGACCATTGGCGCGCTCAGCGATCTGCCCCGCGCCGCGCTGATGCGCCGCTTCGCCAGCCTCAAGCCCGATCGCAACCCGCTGATCCTGCTCGACAAAGCCCTCGGCAAGGCGCCCGACCCGCTGAACGCCCCGCCGGATCATCGCCATTTCATAACCCGCAGCCGCCTGCCTGAGCCGGTGATCGACCCCGCCCCGCATCTGCCCGCGCTGGTCGATAACCTCTGCACCCTTCTGGCCCGCGCCGAGCTTGGCGCGCGGCGGTTGCGCCTGACCATCTACCGCATCGACGGCGATTGGCGCGCGCTTGGGGTCGCCACGGCGCGGGCCAGCCGTGACCCCGCGCATCTGCGCAGGCTGTTCGACGGCAAACTGGAAAACATCGACAGCGGCTTCGGCTTTGACCTGCTGACGCTGGAGGCGCTGACCAGCGAACCGCTGCCGCTGATGCAAGACCACCTCGACGGCAAACGCGACCCTTCGGCGGATGTGGCCGGGCTGCTCGACCGGCTCGCCGCGAAGCTGGGCGCGGACAAGGTCAACTGGCCGCAATGGCGCGAGACCCATAAGCCCGAACGGGTGGAGCAACGTGTCGACGCCCTGCACGGCACCCCCACCGCCGCACCCGCCTTGCTGCGCGAGCGCCCCCTGCGCCTGCTAACTCCGCCCGAGGAAGTGCGCGTGATCTATGCCGTGCCCGAAGGCCCGCCCTCGCAGTTCAACTGGCGGCGCGTCACCTATAAAACCACGCGCCACACCGGCCCCGAACGCATCGCGCCCGAATGGTGGCGCGACCGCCCCGGCACCCGGCTGCGCGATTACTACAAGGTGGAGGTCGAGGGCGGACAGCGCTTCTGGCTCTACCGCGAGGGGGTGATCTATGACGGTCGCGGGGCCGAGCCGCGCTGGTTTTTGCATGGGCTTTTCGCCTGATGCCCGAGCAAGAAGGACATAAACGCCGAACGCTGGGCGAAGACGGTTTTGCCGCCCCGCCGCGGGCGGAGTACGTGGAGTTTGGGCTGGCCAGTTGCTTTTCCTTCCTGCGCGCGGCCTCCGACGCCGTGGACCTGATCGAGATGGCCTATCACCACGGCTATGACAGCCTCGGCATCGCGGATCACAACACGCTGGCAGGTGTGGTGCGGCTGCATGTGGAGGCGGAAAAGGCCCATATCCGCCCCCTGATCGGTGCGCGGCTGGTGCTGCTTTGTGGGACTGAACTGCTGACCTACCCGCAAGATCGCGCCGCCTATGCGCGGCTCTCGACCTTGCTGTCGGCGGGCAAGATGCAATCGGTGGACGGCGCATGGCAGCAAAAGGGTGAGACCCATCTGACGCTGGAGATGCTGAGCCAACACGCCGAAGGGCTGCACCTCATCCTCATGCCACCCGAAAACCTTGATGTCTTTGCCGCTGGCCTGCCGCGTCTGGTGAAAGCGCTGCCGGAGATGCACCATATCGGGGCGAGTTTCCTCTACCGAGGAGATGACCGGGCGCGGATCAACCGGCTCGATGCACTGGCCCGCGCCCATGGGCTGAGGATTTTGGCCACCAATGACGTGCTCTATCACGCGCGCCACCGGCGGCCCTTGCAAGACGTGATGGTGGCGATCCGCGAAGGCGTGATCGTGCCGAAAGCGGGCTATCTCTTGGCCGCCAATGCCGAGCGGCACCTGAAATCGCCCGAGGCGATGGCCCGCCTCTTCACCGACTGGCCCCATGCCATCGCCGAGACGCGCCGGCTGGCGGACAGGGTCACCTTTCGCCTCACCGATCTGGCCTACGAATACCCGCATGAGATCGTCCCCGAAGGCCGCAGCCCGATGGAGGAATTGGCGCGGCTGACATGGGAGGGTGCCGCCCGCCGCTACCCGCAAGGCGTGCCCGAGGCGGTGACCAAGACGATCGAGAAGGAATTCGCGCTCATCTCCGCCAAAAAGATCGCCCGCTATTTCCTGACCATCTACGACATCGTGCGCTTTGCCCGCGAGGAAGCTGAGCCGCCGATCCTCTGCCAAGGGCGCGGCTCGGCGGCTAATTCGGCGGTCTGTTTCTGCCTCGGCATCACCTCGGTCGACCCGGCGGTGCACAACCTGCTGTTCGAGCGGTTCCTCAGCGAAGAACGCGATGAGCCGCCCGACATCGACGTGGATTTCGAACATGAGCGGCGCGAAGAGGTCATCCAATACATGTACGGCAAATACGGCCGCCACCGCGCCGGGCTTTGCGCCACGGTGATCCACTACCGCCCGCGCTCGGCCATTCGCGAGGTCGGCAAGGCGATGGGGCTTTCCGAAGACGTTACCTCGAAACTCGCGGGCACGATCTGGGGCAGTTTCGAGGGCCAGATGGACGACGCCCGCGCCCGCGAGGCGGGGTTGGACCTCTCCGACCCCTATCTACGCATGGTCCTGAAACTGGCCTCCCAAATGATCGGCATGCCGCGCCACCTGAGCCAGCACGTCGGCGGCTTTATCCTGACCGAACGCCCCCTGACCGAGATCGTGCCCATCGGCAACGGCGCCATGCCCGAGCGCAGTTTCATCGAATGGGACAAGGACGACATCGACGCGCTGCAGATCTTCAAGGTCGATATCCTCGCCCTTGGCATGCTCACCTGTATCGCCAAATGCTTTGATCTGATCGAGGCGCATTACGACCGCCCGCTGGAACTGGCCACCGTCCCGGTGGAGGATCACGAGGACGACGCCACCGGGCGACCCACCTACGACATGCTCTGCCGCGGCGACAGTCTGGGTGTCTTTCAGGTGGAAAGCCGTGCGCAGATGGCCATGCTGCCGAAACTGCGCCCGCGGGTCTTTTACGATCTGGTGATCGAGGTCGCCATCGTCCGCCCCGGCCCGATCCAAGGCGACATGGTCCACCCCTAT
>VMHT01030940.1_pt1 | contig 25345 bp, 28 predicted proteins | sample 4693611 | NCBI WGS metagenome assembly VMHT01 (sample SAMN12280063, study PRJNA550983) | marine metagenome | isolation source: seawater sampled from same location over 5 years 0.02-0.2 micron viral filtrate | place: USA: collected off the coast of southern California halfway between the port... ...
GCTTCTCGTAGAGCGGTTATTAAACAAGGAGTAAAAGGCAACGACGTTCAAGTAACTTATTAAAAAATTACACAGAAGTTAAAAAATTACACAGAAGTTAAAAAATTACACAGAAGTTAAAAAATAAGTATTTAAATAATTGCCTAAATATAAATGATTGTTTCAGAAGAAACAGAAATAAGTAAAAAAGAATTAATATTAATAGGTATTTTTCAATTAATATTAGTAAGTTATGGATATATTTATTCAGGATACGAAACTTCTATTCCTTGAAGTTCTTTTAATTTATCCATTTTAGCTTTAATGTTTTCTCGCCACTTTTTATTTTTTTGTCTATGATAGTCTTTATTATTTTCATAATTAAGTCTTGCTTTTTCTTTACGTTTATCTATGTTTGCTTGTACTCTTTGTCTATCTTCATCACTCATATCTTCGGTAATAACATAATTCTTTTTATAATAATTGCTGGAAGCTTTAACATTATTTTTCTTTTTACGATCTAACATTTCCTTAATACGGAGGAGTTCTTGCAATTCTTCGGCAGATACTTCTTTATTCATTCTGTTCGTATTCATTATATAATTAGTAGATATATTTTTTTAAATTGTTTTTTAAATTAATAATTAATTTTCTTTAAGTCCTTCAATCAAAATATAAAATTATTTTATCTTTGTTTTCCATACTTTCATGCGTCAGAGCGTCAGCTAAATATACTTTCTTTTGTATTCCTCCTTTATCTTCTATTTCTATATATGTTCCATAATCAATACTATATCTCTTTTTTTTTCTTGTATTCGATTTTAATAAAATTAGATTATCTATATCATTATTGATATACGCATAGTAATTAAATGTTAATGTTTTATCAGTTTGTTTTAATATTTCTAATATGTAACCTTCTTTATCATTAAAAGGAAAATATAATAATTTAACCATTTTATATATATAATAAATCTCTATAATAATAAAAAAATAAAAACGAAAAAGAAGTATTCCTAAAAGTATAACATAAGTATAGAAAAAGAAAAAAGGGCAAAAATCGCCCAATACGTCAAATCTCGCCCCTATTTCAAGAAAGTCGCCCATGAGAGGGGGTAAAAAATAAGTTCAACCACTTTGTAAAAAAGTGGGCGAAAAATGACGAAAAGGGCAAAAAATGCCCTCTATACTTTTATAATACTTATCATTAGGGATATTTTAACATTTTAATATATCTACAATATTTATATAACTATGGAAGAGTTTATAGAAAGCTACGTTACGAAGAACGGATCTAAAAGTAGTTCTACGAAAACAACATTAAAAACAAGTATTAAAAGATTAGAAAAAATAATAAGATTACCATTTGAAGAATGGACTAAATCCACATTTAAAAATTATAATGAAATTGTAAATATTCTGATTGAGGATTATTCTGTAAATACAATTATTTTAACAATTTTAGCAATCATTCGTTTTTTAGAATACAAAGAAGCAGAAGAAAAAGAAATAGATAATTATAGGGGTGTATTAAATGATTTAGTACAAGAACGCAAAAAAACCGAACATTCGCAAGAAATAACCGCAGAAGAAAAAGAGAACTGGATTGCTTATCCGGAATTAAAAAAAAGAGTTGAAAAATTAGGGGAACAATATTTAAAGCCCATAGGTAAAAAGGCATTTTCTAAAATGCGTAATTTTGTAATATTAGCATTATATAGTTTACAACCACCTACAAGAATAGGAAACTATTTAGATATGAAAATTAGAAATAACTGCAAACGAGATATTAAAAGTTTAAATAAAAAATACAATTATATTTGTAAGCAATCAGACGGCAAATATAAAATGGTTTTCAATAAATATAAAACAAGTAAATATTTAGGAAAAATCGTTCATGTAATCGAGAATGAAATGCTTAATAAATTACTTGATAAATATATTACGCAATATGTAAAAGGTGACGTATTATTTACAAACGCAAACGGAAAACCTATTACACAACCTAATTTTACACAAGCCCAGCAATCAGTAAGTAAAAACTTATTAGGTAAAAGATTAACTACAAATGATTTTAGGCATATATTTTTATCGTGGTTTCAATCGCAAAATCCTTCAATTGAAGAAAAAGAAAAAATCGCAACTTTAATAGGACAAACATATAAGCCTTCAAGAATGGAATTATATGCGAAAAAGGACGGGGACGAAATGGTGGTTTAATCCACTTTAAGTTTATTTATATGAATATTACTCATAGTATTCTCTAAAAATATATCTTTTCCCGCACAAGACTTAATTGTTTTATATTGTTTAATAAGTTTTTCCATAATATCCATTCGTATCTCTTCTTCACTTTGTTCTAAATTAATATCTCCATTAATAGTTAATTTAAATGAAATAGTATTATGATTGATACGTCCAGTTGTAAGGCGTTTTCCAGTAGAACCTTTAATAGTTTCTTCTCGTTCCGCAAAGGTGGAGGTAGTATAACAGAGTTTTTTATCCATTATGATATGAGGAGGTAGTATGAATAGTATAAGCCCCTTGTCTTTAAGTAGGGATAAAAATAATTTATTTTTTAAGGGGGTCTAAAACCCTCGTCCTTATGCTCCTCATATAATTATTAATTAAAAAAATGGTTTAAAGAAATTATCTATACTTATACTATAACAAGTAGAATGGCGAGGATTGTAAAAAGCAATATTGATTATTCCGCAATTTCCTATGAAGATATAGCAAATTGTAAAAATGTTAGTAAAGAAGTTATAGAAAAAGAATGGACTAAACTTAAAAAATTAAAATGTGAAGAAAACAGCAGAGCTTTCTGTGGAAACAAGATTATTTATAATTACCAGTTTAAGAACCTTTTAGAAACACGTAGAGATATAAAGAATTATAAACTACTTCGTGAAATATTTGAAAATGAAGAAGAAAAAAAATATTGGATAGATATGACTTTAAAAATTAATAGAAGGGATAAACTGGATTATATCACAGCTACGGACATTTATGAATGTTATAGACGTTGTAGAGGTGGAATTGTATGCTTTAAAGCAATTACAACTAAATATTTATGTAACAAGTTCAAGGCAACAAAGGTACTTGATTTTACTGCTGGTTGGGGCGGAAGGCTTTTAGGAGCAAGAAGTCTTGGGCTTGAATATACTGGTATAGATACAAATATTAATTTAAAAGAAGGATATGACGAAATGATTAAATTAGCTGGTGGTAATATGATTTGGAAATCTTGTTTAGACGTGGATTTTTCTGAAATAGATTATGATTTTGTTTTGACTTCTCCACCTTATATTAATTTAGAGATATATGAAAATATGACTTTATTTGATAGTAAAGAAAAGTTCTATAAAGAGTTTTTAGACGTTATGATAAAAAAAAGTTTGAAATATATTAAAAATAATGGTTCTGTTTGTATAAATATAAGTGATTACATGTATGCGGACTATATTAAATATGGTGGGCTAAAAGCCGTTGAAACTATTGATTTATTGCAACAAATGGGCGGTAAAAAGAACAAAGAAATAATCTATGTATTTAGAAATGAATAAAATGGATTTAGAAGAAATAGAGGATTTAGTAAGCTGGAACTTGTCTTTTAATATTTCAGTACAAGAAACATTAAAAGATATTGATAGATTAGATTTATTACATTTATTTATTGATATTGAATAACTTATTTTTAAGACCCATTAAAATAAATATTTAGAAAAATAACTTAAAATAATCTATACTTATTATATAACGAGGCAGTATGAGAGTTTTAGAATTGTATAAAGGTACTGGTTCGGTTGGAAAGGTTTGTGAAGATTTAGGTTGGGAAGTTATTTCCGTAGATATTGAAGAAAAATATAATCCTACGATTTGTGTAGATATTACAAAATGGAATTATAAGAAAGATTTTAAACCTTATGATTTTGATATTATTACAGCAAGTCCAGTTTGTTTATTTTGGAGTAAGCTGCGAAATACTTGGATTGGAAGAAAATGTAAGAAAATACACCCTACGGACGTAATTACAAAAGAACATATTTTAAATGATATTAATAATTTAGGAAAACCTATGGTAGACAAAACATTTGAGATTATTAATTATTTTAAACCTAAATATTGGTGGTTAGAAAATCCTAAAAGTTCGTTAATGTGGAATTATATTGAAGAAAAATATTCACATTTAAATTATGAAAAATACCTTTTCGCATATTGTAAATATTCAGATTGGGGCTATGAAAAACCCACATATTTTATAACAAATTATAAAGGCGTACAAGCGAAAATATGTAATAAAGATTGCGATAATATTATTACAATTCCTACACAAGAAGGGGCAAAGCATAGTGGATATGGAACACCTATAAAATCCGCAACTCGAACTTTACATAAAAGTCCGATTGGTGACCCTAAAAAAGCAACTATTCAGAAAAACCATAAAGATAGAATGGAAACTTCTAAAACAATAAAAACAAAAGAAGTTGGCGTCGGTGGAGGAAATAATAGAGAAGATAGATACAGAATACCACCTCTTTTAATTCAAGAATTACTAATTCCTATTTTGAATACAGAATACGAATTAGAATTATAATTTATTTTTTTTCCTTTGTAATACCCATTTTTGTTAAATCTCCTTGTCCTTTCATGGGTTTAGGGGCTTTCTTTTTAGCTGGTTTCTTTTTAGGCATAGGTTTAGCTTGTGGTAATTTAACTTGCTCGGCTTTTGCAGAAGAGAACTTTAATTCTCCGTCTTTAACGGAAACTTTAATATCATTATCCATATCTTTATTATGTTTGCGAATTGCTTTTTTAATTTCAGAGAGAGTATGAGAAGACATATTTATTATAATTTATAATAATATTTTATTTTTAAAAAACTTTTAAGACCCCTAAAAATTAAAACAATTAAAAAAATAACTTAAATATAATCTATACTTATTATATAACAAGGCAGTATGAGTATGTTTAAAGATTGTCCTCACTTTGAAAAGCACGACGATTATTATACAGCAGTAGAAAGCTGGGATATGATTGAACCTTACATTAAAGCAAAGGGTTTTAAAAAGGTTTATGAGGCTTGTATGCTTAATAGTACTTTATCTAAATCTCCTCAATATTGGAAGGATAAAGGTTATGAAGTAATTTATAATTATGAATGGAACTTTTTAGAACACGAAGAACCGAAAGATAATTATGATTGTATTATTACTAATCCTCCATTTGATTTAAAAATAAAACTTCCTATTTTGGAAAAATTAGTAGAAATAGATAAACCATTTTGTCTTATTATGAATGTTTGTAATGTTTTCGCTAAATATTTTAATGATTTATTTAAAGAAAAACAAGAACATTTAGAAATTATTTTTCCACGAGGTAAAATATTATTTGAAAAAATGGAGTGGAAAGAAGGAAAGCAACAATTAATTAAAACAAAAGAACCAGCGTTTTATTGTGTATTTGTTTGCTATAAAATGGATTTAGGTATAAAAATGCTCTAATTATTATATGGGGGGGCTGTCGCCAGTAATTTATTATATTCTAATTTATCTAATAAAGATTTTCTACCATTATCCAGTAGCCAGTTTCTTATTTTTAAACATTCCTTACAAAAGAAGGGTGTTTTACTGGATTTTTCATTAATGTTGGAACAGAAACAACAAGTATATTTTTTCTTTTTCTTGAATACCATATTTATAAAATATATAAATATGTTATTCTTCTGTATCTAATTGTTCTATAAAAACAGCGTACATTCCTTCGTTTTTATGCGTAGGACAACTCATTATAATATTCTCTGTAAGCTGTGAATATCTTGACCTTAATGTTTCTAAAAGTGGAGTTAATGGGTTAGGTGTAGACGGATCTACAATTTCTTCTACTAATTCGTCTATTAATTTTATATACGAATAGCAACTTACTATTTCCTTTTTTAAATCTAACATGTGTTCTCTTAATATTTTTATAATTTTATCTTGTCGTTCATAAATCTCTTTGGATTGTTCTGCGAGTTCTAAATATTGCTGTTCTGTTATTGAATTACTTTCTTTTTTGGTTTCAGACATTTATATTACTAATATATTAAACTTCTTCTATTTTACCCATTTCAGGACTTTCAATTGTAAAATTAATTATTGATTGTGATATTTCTTCTGCTGGTCTATCTGTTCTTAAATTAATTACTTTTACTCTCAATTGATTAGTTCGAATAGCTTGATTTTTCATAATGTTAGGGCTTTGGAAATTAGGTTCATAATTACAAGATAAGAAATTATCGTCTTTATTTGTTTGCGAAAAAGCATCTACAAATGGGCTTGGAATATTTGCTATAATCGCTTGTGAATAACCGCCGTCTGCTAAATCTTGTTTATTCTTCCATGAAGAAATAGGTAATTCTTCAATCATAACAGAATAACTATCATTCATATAATCTAAACTTAATTGTAAATCTACATATAAGTTTGCTCTATTCATTTGCATAGTGTCGCATACATTAGGAAATAGTGGACCGAGTGTTCCATCCGTGTCTAAATATTTCGCTAATTGTGGAGTTACTTGTATAGTATACGTATTTACAATTGCTCTTGTACTTGCGGCTGTGTCTGCTGATTTATCAAATCCAGTAAATAAACATTTTTCAAATCCTTCTCCTTCACGTTGAGCTGCTACACCTATTTTAAAAGGTATTCCGCTATTTGCTTTGTCTGCACTATCCGGTGGAGCATACGTATTAAAAAATCCATAATTGAAATAACTATTCTTTGTTATACTATCAAAAATTAAACCTAATGCTTCTTCTGTTGCATTAGCATGGTCGTATACATAAACTCTATAATATACACGAACGTCGTTTCCTGTAAAATCTGTATTAACTGGTGTATAAAGTTGAATAGCGAGTTTAGCTTGTGTGTCTAATGTTCCGAATATAGGAGCAAGAGGAATATTCGCAACTCGTATTTTACTTACATAATTAGTATCAAAATCAAATGTATTTAAGACAGGGTCATTTGTTCCTGTGTTTGTACGAGCCTGAAATATTCTTAAATAAGAACCAGCCCCACTTTTTTTAATTTCAAATGTTAAATATGATTTTGGAGTTCTATTTGTAACATTACCACTTGTAGGAATTATTGGTAAGTTTGTTCCCCCTATTTGATTAGCACCACCACCTTTAATATTAGTATACTCCGGACTATATAAGAAAGCACATACCGAACCCTGTAAAGCAAACATATCGTCACTCGTTTCTAACATAATTAAATTGTTATTTCTTGTTGTTTCTTCACAAGGAACGGCAAGATGCCAGTAATGAATAGAAGAACCAGCGTAAGCATCGTAAAGTGGTGTTCCAGCCGTAACAGAAGTTTTCGTTAATTTATTTTCACCAGTAACACCGAAATCTTTTACGTCTGTTGCGTCAATAACAAAATCATCTACTTTAAACTCGCCTTTACCTTCGGCTAAATAATAACCCATACTTATTCTTGTTCTTTCAGTAACGTCAGCAATAGGAATATCGCTGGAATAATAATATAATTGTTGCGTTGGTAAATCTCGAATTGTTTCTAATGCTTTATTTAATGTTGATTGAAACCTTGCGAAATCATAAATACCGGCTTTAATAGTTTCTTTGGCTGTGGTAGGATCTATTTTATTTTCGTTAAATGTTGTTGGGTTGTACTTGGGGTATAAATCATTAGAGCTAATACTTATTTCTTGGTCTTCTGTAAGATTAACTGCATTCTGTTTTGTAAATTGGGCGAAGTTTAAATATGCTTTACTATTTGCTGGAATTACAATATCTTCTCTAAAACGAGTTGTATAGTCGTAGCCTTGCGAACTTGGAGAAATTAAATTAAAGTTCATGTTTATAAATTAATTGAAGAAAATAAAAAAAAGGATAATAAAAAATATCCGTTATTTTATTAAAAAATATACGACTGATAAGTATTATAATATATAATATAATAAGGAAAATGATATAAAAACAGCAAAAAACCCTTAAATATACTAATATATACTAAAAATATATATATAAATATGACTTAAACTTATATAAAACGTTTTATATAAGTCTTTATATACTTATATAAGTAAAATAATAAAAAAAAGTATATATATAAGTATTTGAATACCTTAAAGAACCTCATTATTATACTTTTTATATTGTTTTTGATTATATTTATCATTATTCTTATTTATTCGGTTTCATATCCTTCGTCAATTTCTTCCTCGCTTGTTTCATTTTCAGAAGAAGAACAGCTTTCACAAATACTTTCTCCACTTGTACTTACATATTCGTTATTGTGAGGACAAATTGCTTCTTCATTACACTCCGCACAATATACATAACAACAAGGACCATATAATCGTCCTTCAATATTTTCCATATCTTCAATATTACAATTACAATTACAATTATAACAATAATCGTATTGTTCTTCTACTTCACTATCAGTTTCGTAATTCATATTCGCATTCATATCCATACTCATTATACTTATCATTATTGGGTTGGCTTTAAACCATTTTTTTAATTAATAATTATATGAGGGGTTTAAATACTTTTAAGCATACTAATTATATTAATTGTTTAAAAAAGGGTTTAAAGACTACTCATAATATTAGAAGTATAGTGGTGAGTATGGTGGTTGCTGGAAAATACGTAAATCTTTCTGTTTCTTCGTTTCTTGCGTCTAATAGTAATTTTAACGCAGATTTGTATGAAGAAAAATGGATAATGTCCGCTGAAAAATATACGAAATATTTAGATTATATTAATAATTTATATGATTTTGATTTTCAAGAGAAATATTTTAAAGATACAAATAAACTAAAAGAATATTATAAAAAAAATAATTATCCTTATGAAGTTGTATGTAACAACGTTTCAGAAATAGATAAATATAATTATGTTCCATTTAAAACAAAATGTATTTGTGGTAAAGAATTAGAACAAAAAAAGCTTATGTCGCATTTTACTCATAAATGTAAAATCAATACAATTAAAAATGAAATGAAATCCATATTAAAAGAATATAGGGATTTTATTGGTAGATTTGATAAAACGTTATTTGAATATAGAAGTAGCGATTTTTCAGAGATTAATATAGAAAATATGAATAAATTAAATAAATATAAAAAATCGTTGGAAAATTACCATAATTTAATTTTTTCACATAAACAATCATTTAATTTTTTACAAAATGATTATACAAAAAAAGATTTAAATACCGCAGTTGCTTCTTTTAAAAAGAATTATTGGTTTAATTATGACGTTAAAAAATATGATTATGCTTTATTATTGGATACATTATTAGATTGTGAAAGATTTATTTGTAAAGTTAAAATGTATATTAATAATGAAATAGATAGAAAAATAAAAATAATTAAAGAAAATTGTAGTACATTTGTAATAGATTGTGAATGTATGGTTTGTTTAGATATGAAAAAATGTAGAGAAGTAATTTGTTGTAATAAACCGATTTGTGAAGATTGTGAAAAAGGAATAAAACAAATACATACACAATCGCAAAATTGTCCTTATTGTAGAAATAGAAACTGGTAAATAAATAAAATAAATATTATTATTTTTTATTATTTTTTATTATTTTTTATTATTTTTTATTATTTTTTATTATTATTATTTTTTATTATTATTTTTATTATTATTATTTTTTATTATTATTTTTTATTATTATTTTTATTATTATTTTTATTATTATTATTTTTTATTATTTTTTATTATTTTTTATTATTTATATTTAGTTATTATAAATGGAAACTAAATATAAGTTTATTAAAATTATGAAATCTGTAAAAGAAGGCAAAAAGTTTGACGCAGTATTTCAGAATAGAAAAACTGGAAAAGAAAAACGTGTTTCTTTTGGTTCAGCCGGAATGAGTGATTTTACAAAACATAAAGATCCTGAAAGAAAAAAAAGGTACATAGACCGCCACAAGAAACGAGAAAACTGGACGGATACAGGTATTCTTACTGCTGGTTGGTGGAGTAGATTTTTACTTTGGAGTGAGCCTTCTATGACCGCAGCTAAACAATTAGTTAAAAATAAATTAAAATCTGCTGGTTATTTATAATATGCCCCCTAAAATACAAGATAAATATACAAAAGGAGTAAATAAAAAACAAAGAGAAAAAGAATTAAAAGTACGTAAGGAAAGCAAAAAACCTATTAAAGATTTATTTCCTAAAAAAACAGATAAACAAGCAATTAAAAAAGGATTGGTTAAGCCTTCGAGTTATACCACAAGATTTAATAAAGAATATCCTGATTTAAAGTTTGATAAAAAGGCATTTAGTAGAAAGTTTAAAATACCATTAAAAGTCTTGGACGAAGTTTACGACAAAGGGATTGCGGCTTGGAAGTCTGCGGGAAGTCGAGCTGGTGTTCCCGCTATTGCTTGGGCGAGGGCAAGGCTTTATAAGTTTATCCTCATAGAAGAGGGTAAAATTAAAAAGAAAAAAAATGACCCTGATAATAGTTTACATAAAAAAGTTTAATTTTCATGTTCTCTCCCTACTTCAACATCACAAGTAGATTTACAACATAATACACAACTAATTTTCAGATACAACGCTTTCAGTAACTCCTTGATTTTTTCCCACATTTTCTATATTATTAGCTGTGTTTTTTTCTTTTTGTAGCTTTACTAATTCTAAATGTTTTTTGGAATTATTATGGCGACCTCTATTTTTTTTAGAAATAAGTTGTCCGCATTCACACATAACTCTTAATTGTGAATACATTTTTAAATATTCCTTTTTAGTTCTTCCTGGTAATATCATATTTACTACATTTGGCGTATTTTCAATATAATACCTTTCTCTCTTATATAATTCTTCCATAGATTTAACATAACTACAATCTTCTATCATTTCCATTTTAAAATCATTATTTTCCATTACTTTTGCGGAGGTTACATTTTTCTTTGGTAAATGTTTAGCTTGGTATTTATGTTGGGCTTTTCTTAAACATAAAAGTCTTGTTCTTGTAGATCCTATATAAACTCTACCAGTTTTATTACATTCCATTTTATAGATTTTTGCGTATTGAAACATATTATCAGTCATATTTTTATATAATAAGCATAGATAAAAATATAAATTGTTTAAACGCATTCCTCTTTTCCTAAATATCTTTTTCTGTAATTTCTTCTTTTGGCGGTTCTTCTTTTTTTTCACTTTCTTTTTTCATTTTTTCCATTTCGTCTTTATAACTCCATAATATTTCGTTATGGTTTCTACGAGCCTCCATACTATGCACGTTCAAGAACAAAAAGTCGTGTGGATTTTTTCTTGCTTTTCTATGTAATTCTAAAAATGCCTTTTCTGACCCACCGAAAAAACCATAGGCTTCTGAAATCTTTTTTAATTCTTTATCTGTATAACTTCCACAAATATAAATACCGGAAGCTTGATTTCTTAAAATTGGTGTAATATGCTTAAAGTATTGTACGCAAATACAAATACTTAATTTACCTTCTTTTTCACCATTTCCGATATGTCTATATAATGTACTTAAACTTGTAATCTTGTCGGCTTTACCCCTTCTGCTTCCAGCATTCGTTCCTACAATATCGTCAAACAAAATTAAATACTTATCGTCACTTTCATCTTTTTCAATCATTTCAATTAATTCATCTACTAAATCATCATTATATTCAGTAAACACATAATCAAAATCTTTTACTATATGTTGGTTCATAGCGTCATTATAAGCACTTGGAGAAACAAGGATTTTGCAGTCAAAGTCTTTATGGTACATATTATCGTTTAAATATAATGAACTTGCTAAAACAGATTTTCCAGCTTTTACACGACCATTAATAATAATTAAATGAGGAACATTACATAAAGGGTATTTATCCGTTTCATTTAATTTAGAAGTATCAATATTCAAAGGGTAGACATTTAAATCTTTTTTGGTTAAATCGCCGTATTTTTCTATTTTGTCTTTCATATCTATATTATATTTTATTATTATTTATTCTTTTGTTTTATTTACAAATGTATTTAATTGGGTAATATCATTTTTCATTTTCTCTCTTACGTCTTCAATATCTTTGTAATCTTTTAATTTAATTCCAGCAAAATATTTTTTTACATGTCTAAAAGTTGCCTTATCTTCTATTTTGTCTAATGTTTCATATTTCATTTCGTTAAACTTACCTTTAAATAGCTTAAACTCTGCTGTGTTTTTATCATGTAGGGCAAGTTCTTTTTTATGATCTTCTTTCATTTCTGCTACTTGTAACTTAACTTGTTTTTGTTCTTTTAATTGTTCTTTTTTACTTTTACGACCTTGTTTAATTTCTTTTACCATATCTTTCTCGGCTTGTTTATTTTGTTTTTCTAAAAGTTTCTGTTTTCTTTTTTCTCTCCCACGAGCTAATGCTTGGGGTTGTTTTTCTGTTAATTTTCTTTTTGGTTTTTTCTTTTCTTCATTTTTAGGTTTAACAAAAATCTCGTTTTCCATTTTTGTTTATATAAATGTATAATAAAATATTTTATTATAAAAAAAATAAATATAAACAGATATTATAAATATGTCGTATTTTGATAGATTAGAAACTCTGAAAAACTCTATTGTTGAGAAAAACAATAATTTACAAGCTTACGCTAATGAGGCTTCGCAAAATGCCGAAGATACTTTAAAAGCGAAAGTACAAGATGTAGCAGAAAAATTAGAAGCAATTGGCGGAACTGGGTTCGCAGCTATTCGAGCTGGTAAATCAGTTAAAAAGGTTTACGATAAATGGAAAAAGAAAAGAGAAGGTAAAACAGAAGAAGAAGCAAACGAAGAACCTAATACAGAAGAACAAGATAATACACCCAGCGAAGACCCAGTAGAAGGGGAAGCAACCCCTACAAGCGAAGCCGCACAAGCTACAACTGAAAATCCACAAGAAACTATGGAAGGGGAAGGAGAAATCGTTAATATTGATAGTTCAGACCCATTTGCAGGCACATTCGAAAGAGGACTTCCTGATACATTAGAGTTTGACCCAGCGGAAATCACAGCAGAAGATACAGCTGAAACAATTGAAAGACCAGTAGAGGTTAATTTAAATGACCCAGCACAAGTACAGCAACCGGAAGCAACTAATCCAGCAGAACCCGAAGCCGAACCTGAAAGTGTTCCTGACGAAGCCCCAGCCATGGGTGAAGAACTTGAAGCAGAAGGAGCTGGGGATACATTAGGAGAACAAGCAGCCGCATACAATCCAGTAGCACCAGGAACAAGTGTAGAAATGGAGGATGCTTCTAATTTTGGAGCAAGACCAGCTACAACAGCAACAACCGACGCCGGAGAAATGGGAGATACAGCAACACAACAAGCAATTATGGATGCGAACCCCGAAAGTGCAGAGGCAGTTATGGGTGGATTGTCTACGGACGCTGGTGAAGCCGCAACAGATTTAGCAAGTTCAGCAACAGACGCTTTAACTGGTGGAGCAGCTGCTTTAACTGGGGATGCGGCGAGTGTGGCGACTGGTTTAGCAATTGGGGACGCTGTTTTAGACGCTATACCAGTTGTAGGAGAAGTTGCCCTCGTTGCTACGGCTATTGGTGGATTTTTTGAAAGTCTATTCGGTGGTAGTGAAGCCCCTTCACAAGCAATAGAAAGTAAGAGTGGTTTTGATGTAAATAGTTTAGTACAACAAACAGCAACTTCGTTACAAGTATAATTATTATATTATAAGTATCCTATATTTAGGAAGATGTCATTTTTCGCCCATTCCGTCATTTTTCGCCCACTTTTTTACAAAGTAGTTCAACTTATTTTTTAGACCCTCTCATGGGGGACTTTCCTAAAAAAGGGGCGAGATTTGACGTTTTGGGCGATTTTTGACGTTTTTATTTTTATACTTATGTTAATACTTCTTTTCTAATATTTTATCTATATTTTTAAATACTTATTATAATACTTTAAGAATTACTTAAAATATTATAATTAAAAAACCCATTTAAAGATTATTATATAATGAGTATATATAGAAGTATGCCGTCGCTAAAAGTTGCTGAAAAAAACTCTCTCGTAAAAGAAATGGATATTTGCGAATATCTTGATAATAAAGGAATTAAATGGTTTCCTCTTAATATTGAAATTAAATGGAATGAAGAAGAAAAGAAATATGAAAAAAACCCTAAATATTCCAGTATTTATAAAGCTATGCCTCTATGTAGTGATTTTAAAAATGTTCCTTTGGAAAAAATAAAATACAGACAACAATTTAGGGATTTCCATAGCCATATAGCAATAGATTTAACAGATTTTAAACATATAGATATTGACTTCACAGAAGATAAAATAAATAATAAAGAATATGACGAAAAAACATTAAAGTTTGTTGAAATGTGTAAACAGCATTATCCGTACTATAAAAGTTCTACAAAATTACACGGAAAACATTTCTTTTTTGAAACTGATTATGATTTCGGCAAACACAGAGAAGACAATTTAATTTATGAAGATATTGAGTTTTTATGTGAAGGTTGGTCTTGGTGTCCGCAAGACGCAAAAATACATAACGCAAAAAAAACTGAATTACAAGTTAAAAAAGAAACAATCGCAAAAATTATTAAACAAGGACAAAAAGATAAAAAAAAGACAATTAAAAGAAAGAAACGCAAACCCTCTAATGAAACGCAAACACAAGAATTACCACAAAAACCTAATTATGAAAATACAGAATTAAAAGAAATAGAAGATATAGCCGAATTAATAGATATTGAATATTTAGATAGTTATAATACTTGGACTAAAATTATATGGTCTTTAAAGAATTATGAAAATTATGATCTAATTGATTTAGCAAAATATATCTCCGCAAAATCAGATAAATACGACGAATATAGTTTTCTTGAATTATGGGATAATGCTAAAAGTGGTAATACAATAGGAACATTATTTTATTATGCGAAACTATCTAACGAAGAAGAATATAATAATATTAGATTGAGGAAATTAAAAGAACTTGATACACAATTTTTAAGCTGTGACGATACATTAGCAGAATTGTTTTTAAAAGGTAATGAAGGTAATTTCGTTTTAATGGGAGAAAAACAACAACTATATACATTTTATAATAAACGCTGGTTTGAAGATTTCAGCAAGGGAAAACTTGGAAATATGATTACAAAAGATTTAAGAAAAATATTTAATCTACAATTGAAAAAATTATTTCTTGACCTCGCAGAAGTTAAAAGAAAAATGGCGGAAGCAAGTGAAGCCGAGCAAAAAATATTAGAAGTAGAAGAAAAAAAAGTAAAAGATGAGATTGCTTTATATAACAAATTAATTAGTAATATTCTTACAGCAAGTAAAATAGACCATATTATAAAACAAGTTATACGGCAATTATCCGTTATTGATTTTTCAGAGATAGAGTTTGATAAAAACCCATATTTGTTTTGTTTTAAAAATAAAATATATGATTTAAAAACCCATAACTGGGTTGAAGTAAATAGAGAAGATTATGTACTAACATATTTAAATTATGATTATGAAGATTGTAACGACGAAGAATTAAAACAAATAGAAGATTTATTCAAGCAATTATTACCGAATGAAAATATTAGAAATAACTTTATTCATTATTTAGCAACATGTTTATATCAGATATATATTGAAAAGTTTATTTTAATGAATGGTTCAGGAAGAAATGGAAAAGGAGTTTTAACTGAATTAATGATGGCGTTGTTAGGAAAATATGGATATAATGGGGCAAGTTCTACTTTATTAGCTCCTTTAAAAACTGGGGCTAATCCTGAATTAGCAAATATGCATAAAAAAAGAATGATTGTATACAGAGAACCGGAAGCAGAAAAAGCAAGTTTAAATATTTCTACAATTAAAGAAATTACTGGCGGAGATAAACTAAATGCTCGTGGATTATACAAAGGAAATACTGAAACTATTTTAAGTGGAACGTATATTATGGAATGTAATGATAGACCTTTAATTAATGGTAAATTAGACGAAGCCGCAGTAGAACGCTGGGTAGACATTCTATTTCCTTCTTTTTTTACTATGAAAAAAGAACTATATGAAAATAAAGATTTAAATAATGTTTATAAAGCAAATAAATATTATAAATCACAAGAGTTCAAGGATAAAGGAAGATTTGCTTTATTTAGATTTTTAATTAACTGGATTAAAAAGTACGAAGAAGAAAATGAAAAATCTGTTTGTGATACATTCGCAGATTGTAAAGAAGTAAAAGAAAGAGTAGATAAATATATTGAAACTTGTGATGAAAAATATGAATGGTTTATTACCAAATATGAAAAAGGAGAAGATAAAGATTTCGCATCAGTAAAAGAAGTTTATGAAAGATTTAAGGTTAGTGAAATATGGGAAAATATGACTAAAAAAGAAAAACGTAAAAACACCTATAAAGTATTTTGTGATTACTTACAACAATCAGTTAATTTTAAAATGTTTTATAAAGACCGCTATAAAGACCATAGAAGAGTTTTATTAACATTTAAGGAAAAGGAAGATACAGAGAAAAACACATTTTTAGAAACAAGTGAAGACGAAATAGAATACGAAGATATTTAATTTATCATTTTTTTAATTTTTAATATAATAAAAAATATTATAATTATTTATTATATAATCCAAAATGTCGCATGCTTTAATGTTAGGAACAACCACTTCCGGCGAAGTCGAAAAAGTTTTAGTTAATTCAAGTGGTAAGCTTGAAGTAGACGCTACAATCACAGGAGGCGGGGACGCAACTGCAGCTAATCAAACAACTATGATAGGACACTTATCTACAATTGAAGGAGATACAACTTCACTTGACGCAAAAGTCGTAGCCTGTGATACAACTGGTAAAGCTACACTTTCAGAACAACAAGCACAAACCGCACATCTCGCAGCTATGGCTTCCGATACTTCAAGTTTAGACACAAAAATCGTAGCCTGTGATACAACCGGTAAAGCTACACTTTCAGAACAACAAAGTCAAACAACTCATTTAAGTACTCTTGCTGGAGCAGTTTCAGGAACAGAAGTTCAAGTAGACGTACTTTCAAGTACTTTACCAAGTGGAGCAGCTACACTTACCGAACAACAAAGTCAAACCGCTAATCTCGCTACTATTTCTTCTGATACTACAAGTTTAGACACAAAAATCGTAGCATGTGATACAACTGGTAAAGCTACACTTGCCGAACAACAAAGTCAAACTACACAACTTACCTCTGTTGCTACAAGTGTAGGTAAAATTAGACAAGGCTACGACGCTACTATTGCTTCCGGTGGTTCAGGTCTTCAACAAAATCTAATGTATGGTCGTGATAGTAACACAGGAGATTTAGACGCAATTAAAGTAAATGCTAATGGTAATTTACTTGTAAACGTAGATGAACGAACCAAAGAAACAAGCACAGGTCAATTATGGACCGCACAAAGTATAGCTGCTGGGGCTTCACTCGCTACTGCTTCTATTGATATGCAAAACCATAGACACGTTGCTATATATGGAGATACAACTTCTACTTTGAGCGACACTATAAAGATTGAGTTTTCAGACGATAATACAAACTGGTATACAAGCGACCAATCCTTTATTTATCCTGATATGACGACCAGTCAATTCGCTCACACTATAACAGAAGTTATTGTCGTAAGATATATTAGATTTAGTACAACTAATTCAGACACCACAGCCCATACATACAATCTTAAATATTCAATCATGAATAATTAAAATACTTTTTAGAAACGACAATTAAATTATTTTATTTTTTATTTTAAAAAAAATAATATAGTAATTTATATTATAAAAGATGACTGATAAAATCGTAAACTCTCAAAACTCTTCCTTTGTTTCATTAAGACCTACAACCCAAACTACCTTTACCGAAAACGGACAAATGATATTCGAACTTGATGAAAGTTTAGGATATATTAAAGGTCGTGATAGTTATTTAGTCCTTGATGTAAAAAATAGTTCTTCTGATTTTTCACGCTGGACTTTTCCACAAGGCGTAGGGGCTTCTGCTATGCTTAAACGTGTAGAAATATATAGCAAATCCACAGGTCAATTGTTAGAAACATTAGACAATTATAATATGTGGTGTGGTCTTGAAAACCAATATTCTCGTGACGATTTCTCTTCTCAACAAAGAGATCAAGGTGTAGGCACTCCACACTTTCAATATCAGAATGGATATGATGTTGCTGGGGCAGAGTTTAGAAAATTGCTTCAATTACACCCTTCGGAAATTGCTAATTGTTTAGTAAGTCCTGTTGAAGAAGGTGGTAAAACACCAAGATATTTCTCACGTAGATTTTGTATTCCAATTAAATCCGGTGTATTTAGTCGCTGGTGGAATGAAGAAAAACTATGCCCTGTTCTTAACTTCGGTGGGCTTCGCATGGTATTTACCTTTGCTCCAAATGAAGAAGTATGTAAACGTTTAGGATTTAAGCCTGAACGTCCAGCAGATAATTTGCCTGGTGTAGCCCGTTCATTAGTTAGTCAAGGAATAAAATGTAAAGACCAAGCTGCGGCTGGTGGTACAATAGATACGGACGAAGCCGAAGACGACGGATATATCGCAAAAGTTACAGACGGCGGTTTAGTTGTAGGACAAAAAATTAGAATAGAACACACTGCACCAGGAACATTTCACGACGCAACAATTACGGATATTGTAACTACGGCTACTCCTGGTTCTGTTAGATATACATTTGCTCCTGTTAGTGGAGCGGCTCTTACTACTGGTGTAAAAATATTTGTAGATACTCGTGTTGCTCCTTCTTATGAAGTAGAGAATGCCGAACTTCGTGTTTTACAAATGGTCGTCCCCAAAGAAGGTATGGATAAATTAAGTAAACCTATGACTTATGAGTTTATGAGTTACGACCAATTTTTCAATACTCTTCCAACCGGAGTTAAACGCCACCAAGTACCAATCCCTTCTGTTGCTTCCAAAGCAAAGGCAGTATTTAGTCATTTCGTAGGAGCGAATAACGAAAGCGAACAAGACGACAAAACATATTATTCCGGTTTAAGTCCCCAAGAATTAGCTTGTAATTCATTACAACTTTTCGTTAATAATAAACTTTATCCTCTACAATCTATTAACCCAACTAAAAACGAAGATAAACCACTTATGCTTAATGAATTAGTTAAGGCTTTCGGGGCTTGTAATAAACTTCACCAAAATCTCGGTTCTAATGAAAAAGGACAATTGAATAATTATTCAAATACTTTCTTATATGCTCGTGAATTAGCTCGTGGCGATTTCGTTTATGATCTTCAAAATGCCGAACCCGAAGTTCGTATGGCTTTCTCTGCTACAAGAACAAACATTACAAGAATTAATACCTTTGTGTTTAGCAATAAACAAATCCAAACTTCTCCAAATGGTTTAGTTGTAGAACTTTAAATTAAATAAGGATAAACTAAAACTTTTTATAAATAATATTTTTTTTATTTATTTTAAAAAAAATAATATAGTATTTTATATTATAAAACATGCCTATCGGAAAACGCCATTTTCTTATCAAACCCTCAAACAATACTACCGACGGATTTTCTCATAGCAAAGGAAATCCAGTAATTAAGTTCTCCATTCCAGCCCAAGACCTTTTACTTGAAACTTCCAGTTTGCATTTAACCGGTCGCATACAATTTAGAGATAGTGCTGGTTCTTTAATTTCTCTTGCTGGTAATAATGCTTCAATTTCAGACAACGACGGCGGAGCAATCGCTCAACCAACCCCAGTAAAACAAAACCTTAACAATTTAGGAGGAGTACATAACTGCGTGGATAAGGTAGTTGTAAAATCTAAAAAATCTTCTACTGAATTAGTCAACGATAGTAACTACGCTCAATACAGAGCAGTCCAAGAAGCATACAGCTACAACGAAGACGATTACAAACGTTCTCCATTAAACCGCAATCTTTCTTGTGGTAATAATTGCGATCTCCTTAATCGTAGAATTGTAAATCAATTCACAAACGGCGGTACTAAAACTGAACGTGTAGGTCAAGAGTTTTCCATTAAACTTAATGTTCCATTTCTCGGTCGCCAACCTCTTCATTTAGGAGAAGACCATTTAGGAGGTCTTATGATTACTTTATACCTTGCTCCTGATAGTAACGTATTTTTTAGCAGAAATAGACACCTTCTTTTTAATGCTGGGGTAAATGGTATTAACAATTCTTACTATGTTCTTAAAGATTTAAGATTAACTGGTAAATATATTGTTCCTGACGCAGCTGACCTCAAAGCCTACAATCCTGACGTTGCTTTTAAAAACAGAGTGAACCTTATTAATGACGTTGTTTCTTCTGTAAACTCGAATGGATATACTCCACAAGTTCAATTTGTTCGTAGTATTTCTAACCAATTTCAACGTGGCGACGCTATAAATAATTACGCTCTTAACTCTAATAACTTTCCACAAGTCGTAGGATTACAAAGAACAATCCAAAGCAAGAATGGTTTAAGATTTCCTTATGAGTTTCCAGTTGAAGTTAAACCTAATTGTAAATCAAGCGACCAAACTGGGGCTGAAATAAGTCCTGGAACATTAAATCATCCAGCATTAGGATTAGGAGATACAGAAGTCCGTATTCAATACACTCGTTCTTTATTAGGAAAGAATGAAGCCCATCACGCCAGTAATTCCTTAAAAGAAAATAACGACGTAACAAAAGAAGAATATGCTATTTCTGTTGCTGGAACAGATACAGGAAACAATTGCTTCGTAGCTGTAACTGGTATAGGCGCAGATTACCAAATGGGAGTAATGGGAACTCAAAACTACGTCAATCAAGATTACGCTCTTGAAATTGTAAGTGGTGTAAATAGTGGAAAAGTAAATCTTCCTACTGATACAAGAAGTCAAACTCTATTAGAACAAACATTTATTAATGATCTTGAAGTTATTAATACTCAATCTCTCGTAAAATCATTTTAAATAATTTAGTAATAAATAAAAAATATTTTGTAATTTTGTAATAAAGTTTTTAATAAAAGTTTATTATATGAATAATATATAAATATGGAGAATAATATTGTATATTTAGACCTTAATAGAGAGTTCGCCACAATTAAAGAAGACGTACATAATAATAAATGGTCTAATGAAGTAGGCGATTTAAAAATACCGAAGGGTTCTACAATTGAAATACAAAACGCATTAGTTAATTTACAAGGTATAGAAGGAGGAAGTATAGAAATCAGAGAAGACGAGGAATTAGTTTTAAACTGGACGCCATATCTTTCTCATAGTGATTTTCTTTCACAAAAATACGATTTTAAAGATGTTACGCTTTTTACAAGTGCAAACGACGCTTTCCAAGAATTAACACAAGGAGATATAAAAAGTGTGTATACTGACTGGATGACTTCGGCAAATGAAGAAAAATTATTTACAAGTGATTTAACCGCAGCTATGAATACGTCTATTAGTATGTGGTATAATAGTGGAGCTGCTGACTTTGTTTCAAAAGATTTTAAGGACTGGTTATTAAATGGTGGTAAAAATTGTAGTTATATGGGAGGAACTGAATTACCCTTATTTCCTGTTGTTGTAAATAATGATGGATATTTAGAACCAGTTGTAGAACAGGCAACCATTCGAGTTCCAAAGGGAGTATATGGTATTTCACAACTTTCTAATTTTATAACTCATCAATTACAACAACGAGCTTTTACTTTCGGCGAAGATAATAGATTTAAAACTTCTATTGAAACAGGTATAGCCGCAGGAAGATATACAGGAAGTATTGAAGGACAACTTATAACTTACGCTACTCCGTGGAATTATGGTTACAATATAAATGGTTCTTTGCGAACAACATTAAAAGATATTGTAGAACAAGCAATAGCTCACGATTTACAACTCTTAAAAACAACTACACAATCAGGACATTATTTATATATTACTCCGTCTGATTTTAATTCGTTATTAACAAACTGGGAAACAGGGTTTAAAAATAGTCCAGCATTTTTAGCAACTACATTTTTTCAAGCAGGAGAACATTTTTACGCAACTATTAAACCCCCCTATGAAATGCAACAAATATATTTCCCTTCTAACACACATGGGACATATTATACAAATAGGGCTACTACAATAAACGACCAAGGGAACTTTAATTTAAATAAACCTAATGATTATTTTGCATGGCAACCTTTTCGTCCTTATCCATTAGGAACAGCAAACGCAGAGTTTCAATACGATAGTACGGCGGCTGGTTATTCATTTACTTATCTTCATACTTCAAGACAAGATACTTCGCACGATTGCGTAGGAAATAAAAATACAAATGCCGGTGAAAATGTGTCTACCTATAAACAAGCAGGAATATTAGAAACTTTGCTTTATGTTAATAGTGAACCAACATTTACAAATGCTTTAAGAGAAAATGTAAGAAGCACTATGAATACCCCACGTCAACGAACTACTGGTGTATGTATTTTTAACTGGGATTTAAATGCTTGTTTAAAAGATCCTAACGCAGCCCAAAATATAGTAAATGATAATACAAGACATAAATATACAAGTTTTACAGGATTTTATGGAAGAGATAGAATAGAACTCGCAAAACAAAACTGGAAAAAAACATTCTGGAATAGATTAGGTTTTGATTACGGACAATTAAATACGTATGAAAATGTTGCCTCTTTTGATATAACAAATATTAGTTTACCAGGAACTACAACGAATAATGATCTTGACGCATCTATATATCCTTCAATTGCTAATCAATATTGTCCTTCACAATCTTCAAGTTCTTCTGATTTTGTTAATACCAATTTGCCTTATACTATAAGTGAGGAATTAAAGGTTTATGATTTATGGAGTTCTGCTAAAACTATATTAGCAATCGGTCCAAATACATATCAGTCGTGGAAGAATGTTTATTATGTTTTAACACAAGCTTATTCTATAAAAACAAGTAGTTTAGCAATAACCGCAAATAAATTACCGATTTTATCAGACCAAGGTTATTTAATTATAACTTCCAATATAGTTCCAGGATTAAATGATGTATTGAAAAATAAAAGTAATATTCCATTATTAGGCGTTGTTCCAAAATCTAATTTAAGTAATCAAGATTTTATTAATTCTATTCAAGAAATTACGCATGTAACAACACAAGACCAAGTATTAAATAAAATTAATATTGAGGTTCTTAATCCTGATTTAACCGCACCATTTTTAAATGAGAACTCTACTATTATTTTAAAAATTACTTTGAACTTACAACAAGAAGAAGCCGAGAAAAAAGAAAATAAAAAGAAATAATATAGAAATGGCGTATCATAGTTCAGCACCTCCACCAAAACAGAAACCAAAAGGTAAAGGAGCAACACGTAAACCAAAAGGTTTAAGCGACGGACAAAAGAAAAAATTAAAGGAAGCAGAAAAACACCATACAAAGAAACATATGGATTTAATGAAAAAATTAATGAAGGGTGGAATGTCTTTTAGCAAAGCTCATAATGAAGCATTAAAAAAAGTAGGTAAATAATATAAATATGAAACCGCAAAATCAGAAAAGGTATTTTCCAGTTAAGTACAATAAAAAATATATTGATGCTCTGAATAAAGAAAGAGATAGAGATATGCAAATTGAGGATATGAAAAAAAGTAAAGATAAACCAACAAAAAACGTTTTTATTATTAAAAAACAAACTTAATTATATTTTTTTTATTTTAAAAAAAATAATATAGTAATTTATATTATAAAAGAATGGAAACTTTAAAATCTCTTTACGATTACGAAACCCAAGACGCCCCTATGCTTTTAGATATACGTTCCGATAAAGTTTTACCTTTATCAAGTGGAAATAATAAGCACATTTTTAGATTAGAACCCACCGGTTATTTAGACAAAAACTCTATGCTTATGTTTAAATTGAAATCTAATGTCGCTGATACTCTCCGCATGAATGTTCTTAATGGTGGTTTAGGAGCTATTAAAAGAGTTCAACTTGCCGTCGGTGATTACATTTTAAACGACGTTGATGGTGTATCTGAATGGGCTACATTACATAATTTTATGGAAGTTTCAAGATCCGCACAAAACGCAAGTTTATCTCAATATTTAGGAAATCAATTATATACAAAAGTAGCAACTGGTAAAGTAGACGATGCTGGTGGCGTACAACAACAAAGTAAAGGAGAAATTATCCCTGACCCAGTTACAGGTGGTTTAGCTGTGGGTGGTTCTGCAAATGCTTCGGCGACAGACGGAGCTTACGAAAGCAAAGCTGCCGTAGTCAATTCCTTAAAGATTACACAAACTACAACAGATAATCATCAAGTAGGTATACCTCTCGGTATGATTATTCCAGCACTTAAAAATCGTAGAATACCATTATTCTTATTTACAGAATATCGTATTTACATTACTATCGAGTTTAATGACGCTTCCCAATTTGTTAATAATTTAGCAAAAACCAATTATGCGGCTAATGAAACTCTTAAAGCCGCAAGTGGCGACGTTTCTTTTGAAGACGTTAAACTTCAAGTAGATTACATTATTGAACCAGCTGAACTTATGGAAAAAATGAGAAATAAAATTAATAATGCCGGTGGTTTAGTTTTAGATTTCTATGACGTGGTTCGTGTAGAAACTCAATTAGAAGCTGGAACAGACGGAGCAGTTCAACGCAAAGAGTTTAAACTCGGACAGAATAACAGAGAAGTACATAAAATCTATATGACGAGAAAGTTTACAGATACAACTGGTTATGGACGCAATCTTTCATTATTTAACGAACAACGCATAGACGGAGTTAATGTAGAAAGTATTAACTGGTATATTAATGGAAAAGACCTTTACCCTGAAAGTGAAGTTAATAGTAACGCCATTCTTTACGACCATGTTAATTCCGCATTAGATCGTGATTTAGACGTAGAGCGTCCTATGTATATGAATGCTCTTGATACGCAATTTGCGGCTATGACTTCTCCTAACAATCCATTTAACGGCACATACAAACCTCTTGCCGTTGATTTAAGAAATGGAAATCCTGGTATTCTCGGGGCTGGAACATTAATCGGTAATTATCCTATTGTCTGTAAATATTCTCGTATTCCAACTGCGGCTGTTGCGAGAGCAACCGGTCCACCTGCTATTGCTGGATTTAGAAAAGATTTAGGAGCTATGGATGTAAACTTCTATGTAATGGCTTCTCGTAGAGCGGTTATTAAACAAGGAGTAAAAGGCAACGACGTTCAAGTAACTTATTAAAAAATTACACAGAAGTTAAAAAATTACACAGAAGTTAAAAAATAAGTATTTAAATAATTGCCTAAATATAAATGATTGTTTCAGAAGAAACAGAAATAA
>VMHT01211847.1_pt1 | contig 25345 bp, 34 predicted proteins | sample 4693611 | NCBI WGS metagenome assembly VMHT01 (sample SAMN12280063, study PRJNA550983) | marine metagenome | isolation source: seawater sampled from same location over 5 years 0.02-0.2 micron viral filtrate | place: USA: collected off the coast of southern California halfway between the port... ...
ATCGCATTATCAGCATTATCTGTTTCTGCATCAGCTGCTTTTTATTCTGTAAGTGGATTAAGTAAGCTTTTTGCGGGAGCAGCTTTTGCTGTAATTATAATGGCTGCTTCTCTTGAAGTAGCTAAATTAGTAATAGCATCTTTACTTTATCAGTATAGAAAAAATTTACCCCGTTTACTTAAATACTATTTATCTATTGCTTGTTTAGTATTAATATTAATTACAAGTATGGGTATTTATGGTTTCTTATCAGCTGCCTACCAAGAAACTGCAGCTAAAGCAGGTAATGTAGACTCCCAAATAGCACTTATTGAAACTAAACGAGATAATATCAAAGAACAACTTGCGATATACAACGCGGAAAAAGAAACCATTAACGAGGCGGTGAGTAGTCTGAGGTCTGGCTTATCTAATAATGTAATACAGTATACTGACACATTAGGTAATGTAATTACAACAACTTCTTCATCTACAAGGCGTGCTTTAGAAAAGCAACTTGATCAAGCAATAGGTAGGCAAACTGAGATTAATACTAGAGTAGATGGTTTAAACCAACAATTATTTGAATACGAAACAGAAATAGTAGAGGTAACTAGTAACGCTAATATAGCAGGCGAATTAGGCCCTCTTAAATATTTATCTGGCTTAACGGGTAAACCTATGGATCAGATTATAAACTGGTTATTATTGACTATAATATTTGTATTTGATCCATTAGCTATTGCTCTTGTAGTTGCCGCTAATTTTGCTTTTGCACAGTTAAAAACTAAAGATAATAAAGAATCTGAAGTTAAAGTAGTAGAAAAAATAGTAGAAGTACCTGTAGAGGTAGAAAAAATAGTTGAAAAAAATATATATAGTGATACCCAATATAAAAAATTACCCTTAGTGTTAAAAGGAATTATTTTAGATGGTGTAAAGCATGCCAGGAGAAGAGGAGAAAAAGTACCTACTAATCAAGAAATTGATAAGTTTTTTGAATAACCCATATATGTATATGCAAACATAAACATATACAATTATGCCATTAAAACTAACATCTGTAAAATTAGAAGAAAAATTATTTGAAGATTTTAAAGTAGCGTCTATTAGACAAAAATTTAATCTTCAAAAATTAGTTAATAGAAGTATACATCTTTATTTAACTAATGAGGAATTTGCAAAACAAGTTCATACACATACTGATCTCACTATTAGTGGTAGTGGGTTATAAACAATAAAAAGGTTTTATTTTATGAAAAAAGGTTATATTCCCAAGGAGGAAAGAAAAAAAATACTATTTCTTTGCGATGACATTCGCCTACATAGTGGTATAGGTACTATGGCTAAAGAGGTAGTAATAAACACAGCCCACCATTTTAATTGGGTTAATTTAGGAGCTGCTATAAATCACCCTGAACAAGGAAAAGGATTTGATTTAAGCGAACAAATAAATAATATAATAGGCATATCCGACTCGGATGTTAAAGTAATTCCTTGGAATGGTTATGGGGACGATAAAATAGTCAGGCAATTAATTAATCAGGAAAAACCTGATGCTATTCTACATTTTACTGATCCCAGGTATTGGACTTGGCTCTATAGAATGGAAAAAGAAATTAGGACTAAAATCCCTATGATTTTTTACACTATTTGGGATGATTTACCATACCCAATGTGGAATAGAGATTTTTATCGTTCTGATGATTTACTACTTTGTATTTCAAAACAAACAGAAAATTTAGTAAAAAACGTATTAAAAGATCATCCTAAAGAAGATTGGCAAGTTCAGTACCTACCCCATGGTATAGATGAAAATAAGTTTTTTCCTATTGTAAACGATTTAGAATTTGAAGTATTTAAAGACAAATTTTTTGAAGAAAAAGAATATGACTTTGTAGTATTTTGGAATAATAGGAATATTAGAAGGAAAAACCCAGGCGATGTAATAACTTCTTGGAGAATTTTTACTGATCAATTACCTAAGGATAAAGCTGAAAAATGTCTCCTTATTATGCATACTGATAAAGTAGATCAGAATGGGACTGATATACCAGCAGTAATAGAAACTATGTGTGACCCCGAAAGGTGTAAAGTTAAATTTACTCATGGCAAGTGTGATGAAAAAACCCTTAATTATTACTACAATTTAGCTGATGCTCAATATATGATGACTGATAATGAGGGTTGGGGTTTATCGCTTACTGAGGGCATTATGGCAGGTAATATGGCTATTGCTCCTGTTCAAGGTGGTATGCAAGATCAAATGCGTTTTGAAGACGAAAACGGAGAATGGATTAATTTTACAACTGAATTCCCCACTAATAGTAATGGCCAGTATAAAAAACACGGTGAATGGACTATTCCAATGTGGCCTAAAACCAGATCATTAAAAGGCTCACCTGCTACTCCTTATATCTATTCTACTCAGGTAGATATTGAAGATGCCGGTTTAGCTCTCTTAAAGTGTTATAATTTAGGTAGAGAGGAAATTGCTCGTAGAGGTCTTAAAGGTAGAGAATGGTTGCTTTCAGACGAAGCAAGAATGACCGCTAAGGGTATGGGTCAAAACTTTATAGATAATATAGATAACCTATTCAAAAATTGGAAACCTGTAGAAAAATTTTCTATTGAAAAGGTTGGAGATAAATATACCGCATATAATAATAATCCTGTTCAGTATACACCTGAATTTAAACAAAAATTAAAAGAAATTAAGTTATGAAACCAACTTGTATAGTTAGTTGTCCCATAGATACATTTAGCGGATATGGACACCGCTCTAGAGATTTTGTACGTTCTTTAATTGAAGCTAAAAAAGAAGAATGGGATATAAAAATCGCCCCCCAAATGTGGGGAAATACTCCTTGGGGTTTTTTATCTGAAGGTGACCCTTTGAAATCACATTTTATTTCTACAAACCAACAATCTCAACCTGATATATGGATACAAATTACTATTCCTAGTGAATTCCAACCTCTAGGGAAGTTTAATATAGGAGTTACAGCAGGTATTGAATCTACGGTTCCACCACCGGATTGGGTACAAGGAATGAATCGAATGAACCTTAATTTAGTTTCTTCACAGTTTACTCAAGATACTTTTAGTCAAGTTCAATTTACCCAAAATGACGAACAAGGTAATCCTGTGGGACAAGTTAAAATTGAAAAACCTATAGAAGTATTATTTGAAGGACTAGATACAGGAGTATACTTTAAAGAACCTAAAAAATCTGGTTTATTAGATAATATTAATGAAAATTTTTGTTTTTTATTTACGGGTCATTGGTTAGATGGTGATTTTGGAGAAGATAGAAAAAATGTAGCAACACTTATTAGAACATTCTTAGAAGCTTTTAATAAAAGAGGTCCTAAACCTGCTTTATTATTAAAAACTAATAAAGTAGATTATAGTTTATTGGATAAAGAACAAATTTTACAAGATATTAGAAAAATTAGAGATAAATTTGATTATAAGGAAAATTTACCTAACATATATATTTTACATGGTGAATTTACTAATGAAGAATTAAATAAAATTAATAATGACCCTAAAATTAAATCTTTTATTTCTTTTACTAAAGGAGAAGGATTTGGTAGGCCTCTATTAGAACAAGCAATCACAGGTAAACCTGTAATTACGACTAATTGGAGTGGTCATACTGATTTTATTAGACCTGAATATAACGTATTATTAGGTGGTGAGTTAAAACCGATTCATGAATCTGCAGCGAATAAATGGTTAATTAAGGAAGCTAATTGGTTTAATGTTGATATTGAAATAGCTACTAAAGCTATGAAAGATGTATTTAAAAACTATAAAAAATATATAGAACAAAGTCGTAAACAAACTAAGTATCTTAAAGATACATTTAGTATGGATAAAATGACAGAAACATTAAAAACTCATTTAGATAAAATTAACATAGTTGCTAATGTACCTATTAATTTACCTAAATTAACTAAAATAGATACTTCTGATACTAATTCTAATACTGAGTTACCTAAGTTAAAATTACCTAAATTAAATAAAATTAATGGATAATCTAATACAATGTCCCTGTTGTGGTTCTGACGCATGTTCTAAAACGACTAATAATGGTATAGATATTTATCTTTGTTGGACTTGTGGTATGAATACTAGTAGCCAACTAATAGATGGTAGTGATTTTGAAAAAGAAAATTTTGAATTTACTGCTGAGTTAATAAAGGATTTAAAACAAGTACATGAAAATTTGGCTTGGTATCCTAAGGTTATTAACTTACCTGAGAAGGGAATGGTATTCCCTGAATGGAATAAAAGAGCACAAGATTGGTATTGGGCGGCTGTAAAAGCACTCCAGGTAACTGAAGAAGAAAAAGAAAAATATCCTGATCCACTAAATCCGGGAGAGTTTTATAAATTTAAAATGGATATGAAACATATTAAAAGATATGATAAATTAGGCTTTATGGATGCCGCCGAAGAAATAGGACTGTTTGATGCAGAATAAAAATTGGAACGACGAATATGAAGATTAGTTACGCAATACCCGTTTGTAATGAGTATAAGGAAATAGAATATCTATTAGAATACTTAACTAAACATAAAAGAGAACAAGATGAAATAGTTGTTCAATGTGATCAGGGAAATACTACACAAGAAGTATATGATGTACTAAAAAGGTACTCAAATATAAAAATTATAGAATTTGCTTTAAATAAAGATTTTGCATCTTTTAAAAATAATCTTAAAAATAATTGTTCTGGAGATTATATATTTCAAATAGATGCTGATGAATACCCCGAAGAATATCTTATGAGCACAATGGAGTGGGTAATAGATAATAATCCTAAAACTGATATTTTTTGGGTACCTAGAATTAATATAGTAGAAGGATTAACCCAAGAACATATTGATAAGTGGGGGTGGGTTGTTGATAATAATAAAAGAGTAAATTTTCCTGATTATCAATGTCGTATCCTTAAAAACGTAAAACGTATTAAGTGGAAAAACAAAGTACATGAAGTTCTTACTGGTCATAAAACTGAATCTCAACTGCCTGCTAATAAAGAATTTTGTATCTATCATTTAAAGGATATAAAACGCCAAGAAAAACAAAACGAATTTTATAATACAATATGAAAAAGATATGGTATGCCCCTAATAAATTTGAAGCATATGGGGAAGAAGAAATTAAAGCCGTAGAAGAATGTTTAAGAGACGGTTGGCTTGCTGGATTTGGTCCACGCACAATAGAATTTGAAGAAAAAATAGCTAAATATTTTGGAAAAAAATATGGTGTATTTGTTAATTCAGGATCGGCTGCTTGTTTATTAGCTTTAGCTAGTTTACAACTTCCTAAAGGTACTAAAATAGTTACCCCGGCTTGTACTTTTTCAACTACATTGGCCCCTATTATTCAATTAGGACTTATTCCCGTATTTGTAGATGTAGATTTAACATCTTATTGTGCTAATATTCAAGAAGTATTAGACGCTATTGATGATGATGTAAAGGCACTTATGATTCCTAATCTTATTGGAAATAAGCCTGATTGGAAAGCTTTAAAAAATAATTTAAAAGCTATGGGCAGAGAAGACATAGTATTGATTGAAGACTCAGCTGATACAGTAACATATACTGAAGAAACAGATATCGCTACTACTAGCTTCTATGCATCACATGTTATTACTGCAGGTGGTGCTGGTGGAATGGTAATGTTTAATGATGAAAAACTCCGTAATGTTTGTCTACAATTTAGAGATTGGGGCAGAATAGGGGATAATTCAGAAGATATGTCAGATAGATTTAACCATAATGTAGATGGTATTCCTTATGATTATAAATTTTTATATGGAGTATTAGGGTATAATATGAAATCCACTGAAATGCAAGCAGCATTTGGTTTAGTTCAACTTGAAAGATTTAAAAAATTTGAACATATTAGAAGAGCAAATATAGAGCGTTATATAGAAAATCTTCAAGGCGTAGGAGATTTACTTCTCCCAGATGATAGTATTAAACCTAATTGGTTAGCAGTTCCTCTTCAATCAGAAAAAAGATTTGAATTACTTCATTTTTTAGAAAAAAACAATATACAGACTAGAGTCACCTTTGCGGGTAATGTTACTCGTCATCCTGTTTATAGAGAATATCTTCAAGAATTTAAAAACTCAGATACTATCATGAAAAATGGATTTTTATTAGGTGCTCACCATGGTATGTCTTTAGAGGATGTAGATTATGTTTGCGATAAGATAAAAGAATTTTTTGCTTAATGAAAGTAGCTTTTCTATCCGAAATGGGTTTTGAAGGAAAAGTATTTTCTAATCACCCAAATATGAGAACTGAATTTGCTTGGATGTATGCTTTAAATGCTAATCATTATCCAATTAATAAATTTAATCATATTAAGGGATATGATCATGTTTTTATTATTTTTCCTAAAGGAATACTTAATGTAAACGCCGTGGGAGCTAAGATAGCAAATAATTTTAACCCTAATGAACAATTATTATCTACACCCATAGTAGAAATTTTAAAATCACAAAATAAAGTAGTTTCATATATTCAAGAAGGTCCTTTTTGGTTATTTAATGATTATGAAGTTTTAGATCAGTTTAATTTTTACAACCAATTATCACAAGTAGATAATATATTCACCCATAATGAATATGATTGTAAATTTTATAGAGGATTATTTCCTAATAAACCTGTAAGAACCATTCCTACTCTATTAATAGAACATTTAATAAAAGATATAAATCCTATTCCCGAAGAAAAAGTTATTATTGGTGGTAATTTTGCACGGTGGTATGGGGGGTTTCAAAGCTACTTAGTAGCCGATGAATTAGGTATAGAAAAATGGACCCAAGAATCACATGCTAAAAGAGACCAAGAAAGTCAAATAGAAGATTTAAATCACTTACCTAGATTAGATTGGATAAACTGGATGAAACACTTATCTACATTTAAATATGCTGTACATTTAATGCCTACTATAGCCGCAGGAACATTTAGCTTAAATTGTGCTTATTTTGGAATACCTTGTATAGGAAATAATAAAGTAGATACCCAACGTTTATGTCACCCAGAATTAAGTGTTGATGTTGATGATGTAGAAACAGCTAGAAAATTAGCATCAATGTTAAAAGATCCTGATTTCTATAATGAATGTAGTAAATTAGCTAAAAATAACTATAGGAAATTCTATGATATAGAACAATGGAATAATAAAATAAACATATGAATATAACAGTAATATTAAATGGATATAAAAGAGGTAACCAGTTATCCGAACAGATAGAAGCATTAAATAATGGTACTGTAAAACCTAATGAAATCTTACTATGGTATAATAACCCAGGTGATGATAATCTTATTAATTATGATGTAATGGCAACTACCCCCACAGCCTTATGTAATTATAATTTTGGGGTTTGGGCTAGATTTGCTTTTGCGTTTAATGCTAGAAATCCTTATGTATGTGTATTTGACGATGATACTATTCCAGGATCTAAGTGGTTAGAAAATTGTATTAAAACTATGGAAACCCATGAAGGACTATTAGGTACGGTAGGTTTATTATATACTAACCCTTCACCTTCTAATTCCCCTAGTTGTTCTTATTATGAACATTATGTAAGATATGGGTGGGTAAATGGGGGTAATAACTTAATCCCCATACAGGTAGATTTAGTAGGACATAGTTGGTTCTTTAAAAAAGAATGGCTATCATATATGTGGAGAGAAATACCAGATTCACAATATAACACATGTGGGGAGGATATGCATTTCAGCTATATGCTTCAAAAATATGCTAATATTCCTACATATGTCCCTCCCCACCCTATTAGTGATAAAGAATTATGGGGAAGTATTAAAGGTTCAGAATATGGTGGCGACCAAAATTCTATGTGGGAAACTAATCAAGCTAGTATAGAGGGGGTGCCGTTTAAACACTTAATGAATCAACATTTTATTGAACAAAGAAAAAAAGGTTGGAAATTAATAAATGAAAAATAATATATTACTTTGTTTTGGAACTAGGCCTGAATGGCTTAAAATTAAGCCCCTAATAAAAGTTTTAGATAATTACAAACTTTTATTTACGGGTCAACACCCCGATCTACTTAAAGATATTAAAGTAGATTATAAAATTACTATTGGGGATAACCCAAACAGATTAGATCAATTAGTAAGCGATTGTTTGCTTCAATTCCCTAAAGGTAATTTTGATTCTGTTTTAGTACAGGGAGACACTGCTTCTGCTTTTGCATGTGCTGTAGCTGCTTTTCATCATCAGAAAAAAATCTACTATTTAGAGGCAGGTCTTAGAAGTTATAATCTGGAACATCCATACCCTGAAGAGGGATATAGACAAATGGTAGCTAGACTAGCGGATATTAATTTATGTCCTACAAAATTATCCAAAGAAAATTTAACTAATGAACTAGTAAAGGGTAAATGTTATGTAGTAGGTAATACTGTATTAGATAATTTAGTACATTATAAAGAAAAATGTACATACTCACCTACAGTATTAGTAACTTTACATAGAAGGGAAAACCACCACATAATGGATAAGTGGTTTACTGAAGTAAATAATTTAGCTAAAAAATATAGTAAAATTAATTTTATATTACCTATTCACCCTAACCCTAACGTTCAGAAACATAAACATTTATTAACTAACGTTAGAGTAGTAAATCCCCTAGACCACGACCAATTATTAACCTTATTAGCTAAATGTAGGTTAGTAATTACTGATAGTGGTGGGTTACAAGAAGAAGGTAGCTTTTTTAATAAAAAAGTAATAGTATGTAGGCAAGTAACCGAAAGACCTGAAGCACTAGAAACAGGTCATTTATTTATGTGTAAAACTCCTGAAAAACTTTCTGATTTATTTGGTATTATAAATAATAATAATTACATTAATAGTGAATGTCCTTATGGGGATGGATATGCTAGTTTAAAAATTTTAGACATTTTAAATAATGAGAACTAAGGATTTTAAAGGAGACTTTTATTTTTTACTAGATAAATTTAAAAATAAAGAAAATTTTGCATTTCTTAGGTTTTCTGATGGGGAGATGTTTATGCTTCAAAATAAAGAAATAATCCTTAGCGATAAACAAGTTAAAGTAGAAGGAGTAGTAAATACCACAGGACCAGGTCATCCTCAATACGATGCTAAAAATTTTAATCCCCAACAACATAGTGTCTTTAGGGACCATTTAATTACAAGTTTTTTACATAATCAAGATAACTATTTTAAAGGTATATCTTGTAAATGTTGTGTGGGCGAAGTTAATTTTAATTGGCAGTTAGAAAATCTAGATAGTAATAGTGATAACTTAACATGGGCTAATTTATTAGTTAATTCTAACTATCCTTTATTTATGGAAGAGTTTTACCCTGAAATAAAAACTAGAGGAGCTTATGTTATTTGTAATGAAAGAGCAGACCTATCTGATTTAAGTTGGGTAAAAAAAGATTTTAGGATAAAAGACAATAGTTTTGCTGATTTATCACCTATATTGGAGATAAAAAATTTTATCCAACAAAATTCATTAGTAAATCAAGTATTCTTATTTTCGGCATCTTCTTTTTCAAATGTCGCACAATATGAATTATTTAAAGAATTTCCTAATAATACTTACATTGATATAGGAACTACTTTATCTTATGAATTTAAAATCCCTTCTAAAAGGGGGTATTTAGATCAATATTATAGTAATCAACCGGTAACGGGTAATTGTATTTGGTAATGGGACGTCCAGATTTAGAATCAAGTATAAAACAACAGGGTAAATACGTTACCCAAGTAATTCATTTTAAAGATGGTATAAAACGCACATTTGAAAATGTTAAAACCGAAACTATAAAACAAGGACAATTTACTAAATTAGAAACCAAAGATGGTAGATTAATATTAATTAATGATATAAATGTTTTATGTATAGAAATTTTTGCTGAAAATGAAATTAGTTAAATGCGCCCCCGAATATTGGGAATTTGTAAGAGTTCTTCGCACAGACTCTAGAGTAAGTAATGGGTTTATAGAACAGGTTAGTATAACTTCTGAATCCCAACAAAAATATATGAGTAAATATTCTGATAATTTTAGAATAGCTTTAATAGATAATACACCTGTAGGATTTGTAGGTGTTATTGAAAATGATATAAGAGTATGCACCCACCCTGATTATCAGGGTAAAGGTGTAGGAAAATTTATGATTAATAAATGCATGAATATATGGCCTGAAGCATTTGCTAAAGTAAAAATTGATAATGAAGCTAGTATAAGACTATTTGAAGCTTGTGGATTTACTAAAAAATTCTTTATTTTAACTAAAAACTAATGCTACATAACCCTTATAAAATAGTAAAAATGTTTGAGGAGGAAATATCCGGTTTCACTGGCGCCCCTTATGTAGTTACTGTGGATAGTTGTACTAATGCTTTATTTTTAGTATGTAAATATCTTAACGTAAAAAAAGTAACAATACCTTCACAAACTTATTTATCGGTTCCTCAATCAATTATTCATGCTGGTGGGGAGGTAATTTTTGATAAAAGGCCTAAAACTAATCATTGGAAAGGTATTTATCAATTAAAACCTTACCCTATATATGATGCTGCTAAAAGATTTACTAAAGACATGTATATAGAAGATTCTTATATGTGTTTATCGTTTCATATTAAAAAACAACTTCCAATATGGAAGGGGGGAGCTATCTTATGTGATAATAAAGAAGCATATGAATGGTTTAAAAAAGCTAGATATGAGGGTAGAAGCGAAAAATATTATAAAGAGGACGATATTACATTTTTAGGATGGAACATGTATATGACCCCCCAGCAAGCAGCTCACGGTTTAGCTATGATGCAAAATTACCCTGACCATAAAGAAGATATGACTGAATTAAACGGTTATAGAGATTTAACTGAGTTTACAGTATTTAAAGACAATAAAACTATAGATTAATGAAAATAGCATTATGTTTATCAGGATATTTTGGCAGTACAGCAAATCCATCATCTGATGGAGTTAAGGGATTTGGGTACATAGAATCAACTCTTTTAAACCTACATGATATAGATGTTTTTATACATACATGGGATGTAAAAAACGAAACATTAATTAGGGGATTATATGACCCTTGGTTAAAGGATATAAAATGTGAAGAACAACTATCTTTTAAAGATGAGATTTTTAATTTTTCTAAAAATGAATCATTTTTTAAAAGTTTTGGTAATTCTCCTAGTACTCCCTTTTTAATGTTAAGTCAAGCATATGGAAGAAAAGCCAGTATAAATTTAAAGAAAAAATATGAATTAGAAAATAATTTTACATATGATGCTGTCATCTATTCTAGATTTGACTTAGGGATTAGAGACCTTCATGCTTCTGAAATTTATAGGTGTTGTGAAATAGTTTTCTCTTCACAATTTAATATGGATTATTTTTATAGTAAATTTTGGAATCAACTAAATCAAGGATGCGGTGACATGTGGTTTTATTCTAATAGTTCTAATATGGATCTATATTCTAATTATTATGATAAACTATTTAAATATCTTACCCCTAAATCCGATTATATTACATCAGCGGCAAATGGTTGGTTTGATAGTAATGCAGATTTAGAATTTAGTGGAGAAATGTTAAAAAATTCCCCAAAGTCAACTAATTTAAAAAAATATTCTCCTAACTGGGCTTATTGCAATAACCATATGTTAATTAAATGGTTTTTAAAAGATGTAGGTTTATATGAAAAATGTAAGTTCCCTATAGATAATAAAAAATATTCTTTTATAACAAAAAATAAATTAAAAGAAATGGATATAAACTATAATAAAATTTCCCTATTAAATGAAAAATAAATTAAAACTACTAATATTAGATATAGACGGTGTTCTTACAGATGGTAAGAAATATTATGATAAAAGTGGTATGCCCTGTCTTAAAACATTTTGTGATAAAGATTGGACTACTATAAAAAGATTTAAAGCTATAGGTGTAAATGTAGTATTTTTAACTGGAGATCCTTTTAACGAAAAAATTGGCAATAATAGAAATATTCATACTATAGTAAATCGTAAAGATGGGTACCATAAGGATAAGCTTTATTATTTAAGTGAACTTTGTGAAAAATATAATTGTAATAAAGATGAAGTAGCATATTTTGGAGACGATTTATTTGACATAGGAATTATGAAATCTTTAAAATTATCTTTTTGCCCTAAAGACTCTCCCTTACTTGTAAAAAAATATGCTAGGGTAGTAGATGCTAAGGGTGGTAAAAACGCTGTACTCAAATTATATGAAATGTGTGAAGGATTAGGAATTATACCTAAATATTCATACACAGATATTATAAGTAAAATATATGAATTAGACGTTAAAGAATCTTTTTAATGGATTATACTTTTGATATATCACTATATGGTCATTTAACTAAAGATATTGTTATAAATAACTTTTCTCAAACTTTTACTTTAGGGGCAATGGCAAATGTTTGGGAATGTTTAACTTCTATAAATCCCACTTTATCTATTAATTTAGAACCGGTGGCATTAGGATCTGCTTTAATATTAGTTGATGAAAAGAACTCATCTAGAGTATCTAAACCTAATATGAATCAAATCTTAAAACCAGACATAAACACAGATATTACTTCTAAATGGAGCCATATTTTATATTTAAACCAATTACCAAATTTAGGATTTATAAAAAAATTACCTAATATTTCTAAATATATAAGTGCAGACATAAGTAGTGGAGGTAAAATCCCTTATGAATATCTAAAATATATAGATTTCTTATTTATATCAGAAGAAGATTTAAATATACCTCTTAAAGAATTATGTAATAAAACTAAAGGATGGGTAATATTACATTACCCTAATGGTAGTACTACTAGTAATGGTAAAAAAACTATCAAATGTAATAATAAAATTATAAAGAATTTAAATGTATTAGGAGCAGGTGATATATTTGCTTCTAATTTTATTAATCAAATGCTAAAAACTACAAGTATTAAGGAAAGTTTAGAATTATCACATGCTCTAACTTATAAAGCTTTAAAACAAAAAAATGATGAAAAAAAAGTTTAATTTACTACTTCCCATAGCGGGGGAAGCTCAAAGGTTTAAAAACGAAGGCTATGATGCCCCTAAACCGTTAATAATGGCTAAAGATAAACATGTTATAGATTGGGCCATGGATTCTATAAAAACTAATGAATGTAATATTATATTTGTAGTTCGTTCTGAACATACTTATACCTTTTCATTAGATAAAGTTTTAAAACAAAAATTTGGAGATGATATAAAAATAGTAAAAGTCCAAGAAAAAACAGATGGGGCACTTAATACGTGTTTATTAGCCCAAGAATATATTGATAACGATTTACCTCTAGTAATTTATACCCCGGATGTTTGTTTTTCTCCTCAATTAGATCCTTCTTCTATAGACACTGAATTAGATGGTATGTTATTAACTTTTAAAGCCAATAGCCCTGCACACAGTTATTTATCTATTAATAAAGAAGGATTTGTAACAAAAACAGTAGAAAAAGAAGTAATCAGTACAGATGCTGCTGTAGGTGTTTATTATTATAAAAAGGGTAGTGATTTTGTAAAATATGCACAAATGGTCATAGATAATAATCTAAGAACTAAAGGTGAGTTTTACATATGTCCTATGTATAATTTTTTAATAAAAGATGGCTTAAAAATAGGTTATAAACAAACCGAAAAAATGCATGTATTGGGTACTCCTGAAGAGCTTGAATTTTTCGAACAATTTGTAATAAGTGATTTTGGTTCTAAACCTATAGGACTGTGTTCTGACCACTCAGGTTTTGAATTTAAAGAACAACTAAAACAAGCCTTAACAGATGAAAATATCCCCTATATAGACTTTGGCACTTATATTAATAAAGATTGTGATTATAATAGTTTTGTTTCTCAGGCTATAATGGCAGTAGAAAAAGGGATATGCGATTATATCATAGGAAGTTGTAGAACAGGAAATGGTGTAAATATATGTGCTAATAAACATAAAAATGTTAGGGCATCTATGGTTTTTGACACTTATACTGCTGAACACGCTATCAGACATAATGCTGCTAATTTTTTAAGTATGCCTTCAAAATATACTTCTGTAGATGATTTAAAAAATATTATTAATACTTTACGTAAATCTACTTTTGACGGGGGAAGACACATGACCCGAATGAATAAAACTCTTAAAGGAGGATAATATTAAAAAATGATCAATAAGGATGATATAACTGTTTTAATTCAGGGACCTTTAGATGAAACATCTTTAAGGGCAATTCCTGATTATCTAAAAGTTGCTGGCCATATTATAATCGTAACTTGGGATTGCGATGCTGAAAAAGCATTTAAATTAATAAAAGAATCAGCTTTTCTAGATGTATCTCCTGAAAGAGATAAAAAACTAGTAGTTGATTTAAATAGAATAAAGTTTTTTTCTAGACCCCTACCTGATTATAAAAAAATGATCAAAGAAGGTAAATTACAGGGGGTTAGTAAGGATACAACATTTTACTGGCAAATAAAAGGTTTATCTAATGGGGTAAATGTATGTGAAACTCCCTATATTATAAGAACTAGAAGTGATGAACATTATAAAAATTTACAACCACTTATAAATAAAGCTACCAAAAATAATTTTAAATTTACATGTGGTAATATATTTTTTAAATCTAGTAATGATAAGGCAGGTCCTCTCCATATAGGAGATCATTTATATTTTTCTAAAACTAGTATTTTAAAAAAAGCTTTAGATTCTATTTTAGATGCGCAGCATGGAAAACTACACCCCCACCCCTATATTCAAAGAGAAGCATTTAAAGATGGGTGGTGTGCTGAACAAATATTAGGTAGAGCAATTTTATATGCACACGATTATGATCTCGAAAAAGTAATGGAGCATAACCACTATGAAACAGTAGTAAATACTTTTGATATAATAGATATTAATGAATTAAAACCAATCCATTGGTCATGGAAAGCCGCTAGTAAATCATGGACTGATTTCCCCCCGCTTTATGAAGACACTATACAGGATATAAAACAATATTAAGTATGATAATTGATAATGAAAAAAAATTTATTTTTATTTGTGTAGCTAAAACAGGATCTACATCTATCAGAAGAATGCTTGGCTTTCCTGGTGATAAAGACCCTCTTCCACACATATATCACATGTCTTATAAAGATGTTTTAAAGGATAATCCCCAAGTAAAAGATTATTTTAAATTTGCTTTTGTTAGAAATCCATATACTAGGTTATATAGTGCTTACTGTAATTTTAAATATGATGGTGGTCATGATTGGGCTACTTTAATAAAACAAAGATTAAGTTTTGAAGATTTTATTTTAAATCTTAAAGAATCTGGGTTTGGTAATTATATTCACCTAAAACTCCAAAGTGAATATCTAATTAATGATAAAGAAATAAACTTTGATTTTATTGGTAGGTTTGAAAACTTTAAAACAGATTGTCAGTTAGTTTTTGAGAAATTAAATATTCCTTTTACTAATGTTCATGAACGTATATCATCTAAAAATGAACCCTATCACTATACAAATGAAATGAAAGATATAGTTTATAATTTATATAAAGACGATTTCAATAACTTTAGCTATGAGCCATAAAAAAACAGGTTTACTTTTTAGCCATTTTCATGTTAGTGAAAATGAACATTATAAATTTGATATTTTAAAGTATAATATCGATTATTTTAAATCATTAGATAATAATTTTTTTATTGTATTATGTGGCCATGGTTATACACCTCCTTCTTTTATAACTGAAAAAATTGATAAATTATATTGGGAGGATAATATAGATCATAAAGAAATAGGAGTAGGTCACCCTAAATTTTGTATAAAAGGGTATAATATATTGCTTAAAAACAATATTAAATACTCAATTAAACTTAGAGGTACTGACACTATTACTGAAAAAAATTTGTGCTATGATTTAATGCAAAAATACCCCATCAATATCACAGAACAAACTTGTATAAATAAAAAAATTATTGGTGATTTATTAATGTTTGGGGAAACTAAATCCATGTTAGATTTATGGGAAATTTCACCATGGGATTATAATATTAGTGGGTTATATAATTTATATAATAATGCTGAACTTATAGCAAATAAAAATAAATGTAGTTTAAATAGCTTATTTAAGTTTATATCACCTAAAAAAATAGGTTGGTATTCACTTGAGAATAATTGGGATAAACTAAATAAAAGTCTTTTAGGACCCCTTACTGAAGAACATTTGTGGGGAATTAAAAATAAATATGAATATTATGGGGGATTTTAATATTAAAGATACGGCAATAATATGTTATTCACATTCATCTTATAATGATGTTTGGGATATGTTTTTTGGGCAATTAAATAAATTTTTACCAAACTTAAAAAAATATTTTTTTATAGATAAACCTATAAAAAACCCACCCCCTAACACAAATGTTATAATATATGATGATCTACCTTTTTCAAATAAATTTTTAAATTGTTTAAATCAAGTAGAAGAAAAATTCTGCATATACCATCAAGAAGATATGGTTTTATATGATTCACCTAATTTAAACCACTTAAATCAATTAGTAACAATTTTAAACGAATATAACATAGATTACATTAAACTTTTAAAGGGAGGACACACTAATGATATAAAACTAGACAATACGCCATTAGATAAGTTATATTATATCCCCCATACTGGATTATCTTATGCTAATCAGCCCACTATTTGGAAAACAAATGCATTAAAACAAATATTCAAAAATACCTCTAATACTGATATTAGAGAATTTGAAACGAAAGCTTCAAACTACCTTAATAATACAGATATGGTAGGGATGTATTGGTATAATAATGAGGATAAAAGAGGCATTTTCCATTATAATTCTTCTATTTACCCCCATGGTAATTTTATATCTAAAGGAAAGTGGGTATATTCAGAATACGAAAATGAATTAAAAACATTACATGATCAATATAAAATAGATAAAAATAAAAGAGGTATAGTATGAGATTAATATCACATAGGGGAAATATAAATGGTAAACAACATAGCTTAGAAAATCAACCTGATTACATATTAAAAGCTATAGAACAAGGGTACGATGTTGAAATAGATATTTGGTATACTGATAAATTTATGTTAGGACATGATAAACCCCAATATGAATTTCCCTTTGATCTGCTAGAAAAATTTCATACAAAATTATGGATACACTGTAAAAATATAAAAGCTATAACTAAAATAAAACACAATTATGAGTTGAATACTTGCTTAAATTATTTTTGGCATGAACATGATGTTATTACATTAACTAGTAAAGGTTATATATGGGCTTATCCAGGTAAACAACCTATAGAAAGTAGTATTGCGGTTATGCCTGAATTAGGTAATGATGATGTTTCTCAATGTAAGGGAGTTTGTAGTGATTTTATTATAAATTATAAAAAATGAAAAAAGTTGTTTACATAACAGGTTGTTTAGGGTTTATAGGTTCTTATATAACCCGAACTTGCCTAAAAATGGGTTGGTATGTTAAGGGTATAGATAAAATGACATACGCTGCTAATAAAAATCTTTTATCTGAATTTAAAAAATTCCCAAATTTTTCATTTGTACAATGTGATATAAATGATTTAGAGTTTCTTTATGAATGTGATTATATAATCAATACCGCAGCCGAAACTCATGTAGGTAATTCTATAGTTAGAAGTGAAGATTTTCTCCATTCAAATGTAAATGGAGTACATAATCTACTTGAATTAATAAGAAATTATAGAGCAGAAAGCGATAAAAAACCAGTCCTAATCCATTTTTCTACAGATGAAGTATATGGTGACATTACACAAGGTGAACATACTGAAATTGATATATTAAAACCTTCTAACCCATATTCAGCTACTAAAGCAGCAGCCGACCAACTTATATTAGCATGGGCTAGAACTTATAATCTACCTTATGTAATTGTTCGACCAACAAATAATTATGGTATTGGTCAATATGTAGAAAAACTAATACCTAAATCTATTAAATACTTAAGCTTAGGTAAAAAAATTCCATTACATAATAATGGAACCCCTACTAGAAACTGGTTACATGCCCAAGATACAGCAGATGCTATTATTACTATAATAAAAAATATGGATGCCCATACTGTTAACCATATTTATAATATTTGTGGAGGATTTGAGCAAACTAATTGGGATACTGTAGACCAAATTATTACATTATACCATCCCAATAGAAAAAAAAAATCTAATTATTTAGATCTTACTTATTCTAGACCTGGGATAGATATTAGATATGCTTTAAATGATAATAAGTTAAAAAGTTTAGGATGGGTTCCTAAAAAACAATTCAATCAAGAACTACCTAATATTGTAAAATATTATAAAGAAAATTTTATATGGTAAACTAAAAACAAATAAATGGAAGATAAAAATTTAAAAAAAAGACTATTAGAACTACACTACAAAAATAAAGAAGAACATGTAGGTAGCTGCTTTTCAGGATTAGACATTATAGATAATATTTTTTCTAAAATGGATGAAAAAGATATTTTTATATTATCCTGTGGACATTTAGGATATGCTTTATATGCTGTATTAGAAAAATATCACGGTATAGATGCGCAAATGCTTATAGACAAACATGGTGGTCACCCCCACCTAGATGAAGAAAACAAAATTTATTGCTCATCAGGTAGTTTAGGACTTGGGATAACAGTAGCAGTAGGAAGAGCTTTAGCTGATCCCGAAAGAACAGTTCATGTACTAATTAGTGATGGTGAGTGTGGAGAGGGAACAATTTGGGAAAGTTTACGTTTTATACATGAACATAACTTAAAAAATATTAAAATTTATGTTAATATGAATGGTTATGCTGCTTATGATGCTTTAGATACAAACTATTTAGAAAACAGACTTAAAGCATTTTTACCTGATATTAATATTATAAAAACTAAGGTAAATCATTTTCCTTTCCTAAAAGGAATTAATGCGCATTATCATATCTTGAACGAATCAGAATACGAATTAGGATTAAAATTATTAAAATGAGTGTAAGAAAAAAATTTGTAAACCTTTTATACGATGAAATGGCACAAAACGATAAAATCGTTTTGATTGTAGGTGATTTAGGATATGGCCATTTTGATAAACATAGAATAGATTTTCCTGATAGGTTTATTAATCCCCTAGCGGCGGAACAATTAATGGTTGGGATGGGAGTAGGATTAGCTCTAGAAGGAAAAATTCCTATATGTTATTCTATTACTCCTTTTGTAATTTTTAGACCTTTTGAATTATTACGAAATTTCTTAGATCATGAAAAAATCCCTGTTAAATTAGTAGGAGCAGGTAGAGATAAAGATTATGGTGCTCTAGGTTTTTCTCACTGGGGGGTAGATGATAAAACACATATGAATTCTTTTAAGAATATAGTAAAAAGTTGGCCTAAAGATGAGAATGATATGGAAAATAAATTTAAGGATTTATTATATAATGAAAAACCTGTATATTTAAATCTCAGCAGATGAAAATTTTAATCACTGGTGGTAATGGGTATATAGCTAAAAGTCTAGTTAAGGGTTTAAAAAACCATGACATAACTACTATTACACGACAGGATTTTGATTTAACAGATAGAAAATCTACTGATAAGTGGTTTAATAGAAAATACTTTGATGTTGTAATCCATACAGCAGTAAAAGGGGGTAGTCGTCTTCAAGTTGATAATAATGATGTTCTTTCTCAAAACCTTCAAATGTTCTATAACCTTTATTATAATAAATTATGTTATGGTAAATTTATTCATTTTGGTTCAGGAGCTGAATTAGGAAACCCTAGTGATCCCTATGGATTAAGTAAAAAAATAATTAATGACTTAATTGAACATGAACCTAATTTTTTTAATATTAGAATATTTGGAGTATTTGATCAATATGAATTAGGAACTAGGTTTATTAAAGCTAATATTAAACATTACTTAAATGAAGAATCTATTACTATTTATCAAGATAAGTATATGGATTTCTTTTATATGAAAGATCTTATAAATTTAGTAGATTACTATATTAAAGGTTCTGAATTACCAAAAATTTCGGAATGTTGTTATGAAAAAAAGTATACTTTATCCGATATAGCATCTTTTATTAATACATTAAACACTTATAAAGTACCCATAAATATACTTAACCCCGAAATAGGAAACCCCTATATAGGTAAAACTACCCCTAATTTAAGTTTAATAGGTTTAGAACAGGGAATTATAACTACATTTAATAAATTAAAATGATGAAACCTATTAGTTTTTGCATAAATGTATCTATTAATACTAAAGAACATGTAGAACTTCTACTTAAATCTTTAGAAAAAAACCTAAACAATAAATATAACGAAATATTAGTATTTGTAGATGATGATAATGAAAACACTACAGAATTTCTTATTAACCAAAAAAAGAATTTTTTTAATTTAAAAGTAATAACCCATAATTTACCAGCAGTAGTAGGATATTGTAGAAATATTAATTTAATGGTTGAATATGCTAAACACGATATAGTAAGTTATTTACAATCTGATATGGTTATAAGTAAAGACTATGATATTCACATTAATGAAGAATTAGAAGAAAATACAATATTATGTTCAACCAGAATAGAGCCTCCTCTCCACCCTGGGGGCCCTGAAAAAATAGTTCAAAATTTCGGAATAGAACCTAAAAAATTTGAGTGGGATAATTTTTTAAATTTTGCTTCTAATGCCCGAAGCAATAAAACAACTAATTACTTTTTTGTTCCATTTTCTTTTTATAAAAAAGTATGGGTAGATATAGGAGGATATGATACTTTATTTAGAAGAGGAAGAGAAGATTCTGATTTACCCCAAAGGTTATTACATAAGGGAATTAATATTAAACATAGTTTTAATTTAAATGTATATCATTTTACATGTGTTGCTTCAAGGGGTAAAGAATGGTTTAAAAATGAAGATAAAATCCAAAATAGAGTAAAACTCCAAGATCTAGCTTTAGAGGTAGAAACTAGAAATTTTATAAGAAAATGGGGTAGATTAGAACATGGAAATCCTAATAATATTCCATTGAATAAACTAGATATTGATTTAATAATTAAGGATACTGAAATAAGTAGTGAATATGCTAAATTTATATATAATATTGAACCTTATTTTTCTAGAGTTTGGTTGCCTACTAAAGGGGGTATTTCCTTAAAAGAAAATATTTTAAATATTTGTAAACAAGAATGTGTTTATGCTAATCAAATTATGAATTTTACCTATGAACAGTGGGAAAATGAATCAAAATTTTACAATACAGTTAATTATGATACTATATACAACATAGGAACTCCTAAAGATTTTAACGTAAAAGTAGAAGTAGATTTAAAACAAAATCCCCGGGAAGCATCCCAATTTATACAATTTTTTGATTATATCAGTGATATGATTAGTAATGAGGGTTTAGGAAAGTATGAATTAGATCCCTTCTACATTGAAGTAAAAAATATTATAAATGTTTCTAAAACCCACATATATGCTAATAACCCACCCTTTGATAAAACTTTAATAAACATAAAATGAATTGTAGAATTTGTAATAACTTAACCTCTAAGGTAAAAGCTTTTACTAAAGTCCCTAAACATGTATCTGTTTTAAATCCGTCTCCTTACACCCACGAAGGATTAAATATAGATCTACATAAATGTGATCATTGTAACCACTATCAAATAGAATATATTAATGATGAAACCTATTATGATGAATACTCAATGATAACAGCAATTAATAATGCAGATATTAGTTCTGTTAATCCTTTTATGGAAAGACAAATTAAAGAACTATTTAATATAAGTGATAATACTCAAAGTTTTATAGAGATAGGTTGTGGTAACGGTGCTTTTTTAAATTATGCTAAAAAGTATTATGATAATGTTACAGGAAATGAACCTTCTAAGGTTTATGCAGATATGACACGAAAACTAGGATTTGACTGTATTGAAGAATATATAACACCAACCTTTCAATATTCTTGTACATATGATTCATTTTGCACTAAACAAGTATTTGAACATTTACCCGACCCTAAGGGAACCTTAAGTAAGATATATGAAATGTTAAATGAAAATGGAACAGGATTTATAGAGGTACCTAATGGAGCTAAAACCCTTTATAATAATAGATATTTTGACATATTTACAGATCATGTTAATTATTTTACCCCTAGTAGTTTAACTAAGTTAGTTGAACAATGTGGTTTTACTGTGTTAAAAACTCAAGAAGTATTTAATGGGGATTATATAGAATGTTATTTTAAAAAAATACTTCCTAAGTATTATGATATAAACCAAAGAAAAAATTTTGATATTAGTTTTATATTAAAAACTGCTAAAAATTATAATAATATAGGAATGTATGGGGCGGGGGCTAAAGGATATGTTTTAGCTACAAATATAGGTAAAAAAATTAATATAAAAACTATATTTGATGATGATCCTAATAAAAATAATAAATATCTACCTAATATAGATAATAAAATTTCTTTACCTCAAAAATTATTAATAAAACCTCTTGATTTAATAATAATATCTGCTGCTTCTTATGAAGAAAAAATAATAAACAAACTTAGAAACCAGTATAATTTTAAGGGAGATATTATCATTATGCAAAATGATATAGATTTATTAAAAGGTAATAATGGATTATGATTTTTTTATATTTATAACAAATAGTCACAATGAAAAAAACCGAACTGCATGATATGGTTCTTGAAACCGTAAACGAGTATATTAGTGAAGCTGAACTTAAAACGGGTGATAATGAATTTACTATTAAAGTAGATGTAAATAGAAACCCAACTAAAAAAGGTATTAAAATCCAATTAATTCCTAAAGGTGATACCGTGTTAGTTGACCCAGATGAGAAAATCGATGTTAATGAAAAAGTTCAACGCGCAATGAATCAAAAGTTAGGTAAATATGACTTACAAGTAAGTATTGACCCTGATATAAAACAGGCAACGGATAATCCTAACGTGTTAGGTTATTATATTCCCTTGAACCAGTTTAAAAACTTAATCACGAAAGCTCTTAAAGGAGAATAATCAGAATTTTGGTTTTTAGGAGCTTTCTTCTTAAATTAATATAAGATGAGAAAGAGACGAAATATTCCTACATTACCTATCGATTTCGTTAGTGATATCGATAATAAGGTAAATTACCAGAAAATACTATATAGTAGTATATTAGATGGTGTTGAACAAACTCTTAAAAATGGCAAATTAAGTTTTGTAATGGCTAGAGTAGATGATGGAAGAAATGTAAAAGATGTTTCTATACTTAAAGAATCATTTAAAACAAATTTAGAAACTGTATTAGATTTTTATGAGCAAACTGAAGAATACGAATTATGTTCAAAAACTCTTAATCTTATAAATCAAATAAAATGAGTAAAACTCAAACTTATGTTTTAGAAACTAAAACAACACAATCGGGGATTAGAGGAGAAAGAATAAATAAAGTAGTAGCTGAATCTTTGTCAGAAGCAATTCATATGTTTGCTGTTATAAAACAAGTAAGACCTGATCAGTTAATAAAATTATTTTCAGTTTATGAACAACCAAGTGATGGCAAATGATCAGTTAAAAAAAGATCTTAGGGATATCCTTAAAATTAAAGGTAAGGTTACTAAAGAACGCCCAGTAAAAGGTTTAATTAAAAAAGAAGCATTTATCCGATTTATTGATAATTACAAATATGCTAATGATAGGGCATTAATGCTTAAAGCAGAACATGCAGTTGATTTTGTTAATTTTGAAGAACCTTTTGTACAAGCAATAGAAGCATTACTTCAGTTACATTTTAATAAAAACCAAAAACAAATTATTGAATGGTGGTTATATGAAAAATGGAACCAAATGGACGGGAATGTCTTACAACTAAATAATGTAGAAACAGATGAAGAATTACCTTCAGATACACCAGAAGAACTCTGGGATTTAGTCCAATCATTAAAATGAATAAAATAATCCTTACAAAGGACGACGTTTTAAGAGCCCAAAAATATACTTTAAGTAATAGAGCAGCAGCTCGTTATTTGGGTGTTTCATATAATGTATATAAACGTTATGCACTTACCTTCAATGATAGTGAAACGGGTAAAACATTATTTGATAAACATTTAAATCGTCAAGGTAAGGGTATTAAAAAACATTTAGGGGGTTATGGTAAACCAAAGAAAAATATTAAAGCCCCACTTGAAGATGTACTAGAAGGTAGAGTAGATGTTTCACACTACACCGTTGATATACTTAAATCACGTTTAATACAAGAAGGTTATTTAGAAGAATGTTGTAGTAGTTGCGGTTTTAATGAAAGGCGCGTAGTAGATTTTAAAGTACCACTTGTACTTAATTTTAAAGATAGTAATAAGAAAAACTGGAAACGTGATAATTTAGAATTCCTTTGTTATAATTGCTATTTCTTAAACGTGGGTAATATTTGGAGTGATAATCAACTTAAACAAATGGAGGATTATCAAGTAAATAAAAACACCAATAATAAGGACGAGGAGCCAACTTGGGATTTAGATGATGCTCATATTCAACACCTTAAAGAACTAGGTTTATGGGATGGTGAAGATGGAGATGAATTTATAGATAGAATATGAAACATTTAGTTTTAGTATTAGGATTAGTAGCATTGCCAATAAAGCAAAAACAAGAAAGCTTACTATCACCCATCCAACCCCTTACTCCGTATATACAAACAAGTAAACAAACTAAAACACTTAAAATAAACAAACCAAAATCGCTAGTAGATGCTTTAATTTTGGTTGAATCCGCTGGTAACCCAAATGCGTTCAATAAAAAAGAAAACGCCGTTGGTTGTCTACAAATACGCCCTATTATGGTTAGAGAAGTAAACCGTATATTACGCAAGCAAAATAACGATAAACGATTTACTAAAGAAGACCGATGGGATTGTGGATTATCAAAGGAAATGTTTTACATTTGGGAGAATTACCACCACAAAATATCGAACGATGAAATAATTGCTCGAAATTGGAACGGTGGGCCTAGAGGATATAAAAAACAATCAACGGAGCACTACTGGAATAAAGTTCAGAAAGCATGGGCAAATTAAAAGATTATCACTTTGGAAACAAGTCATTTAAAGACTATGAAGACGATTTTTTAGATGACGATTATCAATATGCTAAATGGCAAAAGGATAAAAATAAAAAAACAAAACGCCGTCAAAAACAAGAGGGTGAATATGGTGATGAATGG
>VMHT01038536.1_pt1 | contig 25337 bp, 31 predicted proteins | sample 4693611 | NCBI WGS metagenome assembly VMHT01 (sample SAMN12280063, study PRJNA550983) | marine metagenome | isolation source: seawater sampled from same location over 5 years 0.02-0.2 micron viral filtrate | place: USA: collected off the coast of southern California halfway between the port... ...
ACGTAACTATCTGCATCCATAGTCATTTCATAGTGAGCATGGTTATGCAGTGCCCCTATCAGTGCTATCATTCCAAACAACAGAAGGGAGGTTAGTGTTCCTGGATTCGTTATGAAGTTTATAAGGTATTTTTTCACAAAAAAATGGGGATGCCGTCGCACCCCCAGTATAACATCTAGATGTTTACGTGTCTATATGAACAATCAGAAGTTGTACTTGACGCCCAACTTACCACCCAGACCGAAGTCGTCTTCGTCTTCAGCGGTTAGGAACGACATCTCACCATATACTCCGATGGCATCGGAAACGGGGATACCCAGACCTGCCTTACCAGAGAACTGGGTGTCAGTCTCTTCGCCGTCAACAGCGACAATCGCAGGACCAGCCTGGATGTAGTAGGAAGCAGCACCTGCTTCTCCTTCAAAACCTACGTGGAGATCTGTCGTGGCAGCAGTGTAATCATCGCCAACCCAACCAGCATTGGTTTCTACGTTAACGTATGGACCTGCAAGGGCAGCGCCAGCAGAAGCGAACAGAGCAGCGGAGGCTGCGAATACAGATTTAAACATTTGTTTTACCTTTAGTTACTTGCGGAATGGATACCCGCAGATGAATAGGGACTCGACTGTCCCGTGTTAAGTATACCCTTTGTTACTTTAATTACTGAAAGACAAAAGGTTAAGTATTTATACTACTCGAAGTTTCGTAGTATGTCAAGAGGGTGGGTTATCCGCCTCTTGTGCCTCTTTTGCCTTCTGAGCAGCAGAGTTCTCGGTGATTCGACCGAGATATGGATCATAGTTCATGTAGTCTGCGATGTCAACATTTGCTCCATGCTGAGACCAGTAGTTCCACAATGCCGTGTGATTACTTCTGTGGAAGGCATCAATATGATCTTCATGAATACTAGATCCCAACTCAATTTTATACATTAAGAGTGGGATAGCAAATGTATTTCCTGAATTATAGATAAGGTCATCAGCAACTGGTCTTGGTTTGACACCTTGGTCCAATTTATATTTTTCCTTACGGCAATGTAGTCTAACAAGTTTTTCTGCATGATACCTACTGATAGCATAGCAAGCAGTAGAAAAATCATTCACAAATCTCTTATGAAGTTTAACATGAAGATCACCTGTGCAGATGATTGCTAGTTGAACTACATCCCAATCATATGGAAAATGAGAATACAGATCTGTCCAGGTAAAGTTCCAGAACCTAACAATATCCAGATCACAGTCGTCCTCCATCATGATTGCATAGGGCGAATCAGATGTTTCAAGAAAGTGTTTCATGGCAAGAAGGTGAGAGGTTGTGCAACCAATCTCACCCGACATCATATTAGTTGGATATCTTCCAGTTAAGATATCACTCAGATCATCATCTCTCCCATCATATGCAGAGATGCGATGGTAGTCTTCAATCTCCCAATACTTAAATTGATTCTCCATATACTCCCATCTATTCTCCTGGTCATCCAGATTGATGCAGTATACAGGACCAAATTTTTGCAACTTATATGCAGATTTGTTCTTATCAAGTGTAGTCATTTCTTCAATCTAGTATTGCCATAGTGAACTACAGTGCATCCTGGAATATCAGGACACTTTCTCCATGGGTCGATAACCACAGATCCTTTAGGAAAAATAGAAGACTCTTCTTTGTCAGGATCGGGGTCGAGACATCCAAGGAAAGCAGACTCTGGATCATGACCAAGCAGGTATGATGCAGCACCTAAATCCTCTGGAGGTTTGTCACCTGTGTAGTCATCATCATAATACACGGTCCCACCCAGTTCTTCAACATAGTGTCCAACCAGGATGCTGTATGAACCATCCACATAATGAACGTGAGGTTTATATGCTTTACCAATGATAACTACAGGTAAACCAGGTTCTAATAGTTTGATAGCTAGGTTCTTTGCTTGAATCTCTCTTGCCTCCATAATCGCATCAAAGATATCATAACCCAATCCAAGGTTGTCGGACATCCAGCGTAGGGCAATATTGTCTCTAGGGTGACAAGCACCTCCATCACCCATACCTGCCTTCATGTAACGTGGACCCATAATGCGTTGATTAGAATTCTTTAACGCATCTGTAACCACATCTACATTAATATTACCTTGCTTCTCTGCAACGTCCTGGATCATATTGACCAGACTAAGTTTGGCAGAAATAAAGGTATTGTAGAAGATCTTGATACATTCACACTCATCCCAGGTGCCGACCACATAACGTGGATCGTTAATCATCATAGGACGATAGAAGTTAATCAACTCTCTTGCATCACCAGTCTCTGATCCATCGTCAGTTCCAATCATCACCATCTCTGGATTAGAAAAGTCCCAACCTACAGTGCCCATGGCAATCAGGTAAGGGTTATACACAAAACGTGCATTAGTGATTAGAGGTTCCAGTTCACGACGTGTCGTACCAGGAAGAACCGTGGAGATCAACACGACAAGTTTAGACTTGTCAGCATACTGGTTCACATTACCGATAATCTCTTTGACAATTGTGTAGTCAAAGTCTTTATTAGGTAAATGTGCAGTAGGTTGACGACCATCATACAGAGGGTCATGAGGTGTAGGAGCAGCAATGAAAACAATATCAGCAAACTCTACTGCTTCTTGAACGGTATCAACCATCCTGAAGTTTCTAGGTTCTCTTGGCATCACATCATATCCAACAAGAGGATATGTTTCTGCCATCACTTCGGCGCAAGCTTGACCTAACTTGCCTACGCCGATCATCGCAACTTTTGTAGACAGTTTTCTAGTCATCGTGATCTCCGTGCTGTAATAAGTAAATGCCAACCAAGTTTCTTCTTCACTACGTCGAATATATCATCAGGCATGGCGTCAAACCAGGGTTCCTTAACAAACTCACCTCGTTTGTATGGTTCGATTTGATATGGGAAAATATGATCTTGTTCAATAGACAAGACATCAAATCCATTCATCAATTCTTTGACCTCATCATTCGTATATGTATTAGCAATCGGACAACCATACTGTGCTTCTGGTTGATCATGACCTGCATCAATCATATAACTCTTCCATGAGTCCTTGGCATACAGCATAATCTTTAAAATGCTGTCGTCATCCATATATTCATAGATCTCATCAAAGATCTTACCTGGATTAGGACTATGGTGAATAACACCAAAAGAATAAATCAAATCAAATTTTTGCCTGGGTAAGAAAGAAGTAAGTTTCTCTGCATTACCCAAATAAAAATTACCTTCCCTATTATAGACTTCAAATCTTTTTTTAGCAAGGTCAAGTGATTCAGTAGAGAGATCAGTCGCTGTATAATCAGCGCCATTATTAGCAAAGTTGATACCTTCAGTCGCAAGACCACAACCAATCTCTAGAACTTTCTTACCTTTCCATTCAGGAAAATTAGCAAACCTAGGAATATGCGGTTCAGCGTTGTATCTTTTTCTTTCTACTTCGTCAAAGTATTCTTTTGTGCCAATTTCTTTCTTGGAATGTTTGACATTACATGGTTGTCGATTCCAATACTCTTTTACATCTTCAATGGTTGCCGTCATAGTTTAAATGTAGGGATTGGTAGCATCTTGTGTTTGTTCTGGGCGTTAAAGTCATGCAAGACTCTAACTGCAGGTCCGGTGCCATGCTCCATAGCATACTCTAAGTCTGCATAGGATGCACCTAGCTGGTCTTCATCATTTCTACCATCATCCCATAATCCATCAGTTGGTTTTGCTTCAACAATCCTTGAGTCAACTCCCAAGAATTTTCCAAGTTCCCATACTTCAGTTTTATAAAGGTCTGCGATAGGAGCAATGTCAACTCCACCGTCACCATATTTAGTGTAGAACCCTACACCATAATCCTCAACCTTATTTCCTGTTCCTACTACAATACCTCCTACAGATCCAGCAACCTGATACAGGGTTACCATGCGAATACGAGATCTAGTGTTAGCAAGGGCGAGTTTATTGTCATTATATCCATCCATAGCGGATACAAATGTATCAAAAGTATTTGATAAGTCATACTTAAGTTTAGTTACGTTAGAATATTTTTCTAACATCCAATCAAGATGTCCGTCTGATAGATTCTCCTGATCCTCCTTCTGATGAATGGGCATACCTATCACATAAGTAGGGAGTCCAGTCTCGGCACAAAGAGTAGATACTACGGCAGAGTCAATTCCACCAGATACTCCTACAACAAGAGATTTGATTTTGCTTTTATCTGCATAGTCCTTGATCCATTCAACAATATTTAATTTTACCTCAAGATAATCTTCAATCCTATTCATGCTGGCACTCCATAAAAATCACTTTGTTCGTAATATTCTCTGTATTGATGGACAATTGGTTGACCTGATGTCTGCCATTCAGGATTTCTAAGACATTCAGTTACTTCAGAGTTGTAAACTTCTGGTTCACCAATTAAAGCAAAGACTAGACCGATAAACAAGTCGAAGGTGCCAGGAGAGTAATGCTTCTCCGAGAACTTATCCACAATATCAAAGTTTTCTTTGTATATTTTAAGTGCTTTCAGGAAAGTTTCTGTATGAAATACTACAGGAACGGCACCCCATCGCAAGACCGGAATAGATCCTTCAACTTCAGCGATCACTTCGTTGAGACCCATGAACTGCTCAAGTGCTTTTGGAGTTCTCCATCCACAATTAATACGTGATCCAAGTAGTTTGCCATTTACAGGAGCACTCAACTTACCACGAATCAGAACATCAGGTTCTGTCATACAGATCCACTCTGGATTACCACAATATTCAATACCACGTTCAAGGCGATCAAGTGTTGCTGCCATACCTCTCTTGATATACATTTGACACTCTTCGTCAAGAAAGTTTTCACCACCAACCTTCTTCAAATCAGAGACCGTATCTTCTTCCATAGAAAACTTAAAGTTTTCATTCTCCATATACGAATAATCTAAACCACCATCAGAGACAGCATAGATTTTTGCATCAGGATAAATCTCTCTAATTGCATCTACAGAATGTTCAAATGCTCTCTTTTGTTTAAACAGGCAATTGTAAATAAATCCAATACTCTCAATTGGAACTCTCTCATCACTTGCATTGTTCTCCTGAGTGGGATCAATATCACATTCCAGGGTGTAATCTCCTAATTCAAAATTCATTTTTCCTTACCAAAAAGATAATCATCAATCACTACATAATCCATTTGTGTGTTATTTAGAGCATACAATGCATCCTCAATAGAGGATAAGATAGGATATCCTCTAATGTTGAATGAAGTATTCAACAGAACATTAGTCTCTGAGATTTTACCAAACTCTGTAAGCAATTCATAGAAGTGTGTATGTGACTCTTCCGTGACCGTCTGCAATCTAGCAGTATTATCAGCATGAGTAATAGATGGAAGTTTCTCAATATATTCTTCACGAACTCTGGGAGCATAACTCATATACTCAAGGTTTTCAAAGTTAGGTGAGTCAAAGTATTTGTGTGCTTCTTCCTTCTTACAGAAAGGAGCAAAGGGACGATACCATTCACGGAACTTGACCTTAGCATTTAAGATATCTTTCATCTCCCTGATGTTAGGATCACAAACAATAGAACGATTACCTAGTGCGCGTGGTCCTACTTCAGAATTACCATACACAAACCCAATAATATTACCATCTTTTAGAAGTTTTGCAGCGTCTGCCTTGGTAATCTTCTTGGCATCATAGTTTTTGATCACACGATTCAGTCTATGCCTATCAACCAGGGGAAGACCAGCATATGTAATGTCTACTTTCTTAGTTGGTTTCCTATACAAGAATAGATGACCAAGTGAAAGACTACCATCATGAGGATCAGCTGGAACATACAGAGGTCGCTTACTTACCTGCTTAATCTTCTCATTCACTAGAACATTAAGAGCACAACCGCCAGTAAGAACTAATGGAAGAGATGGATCATAACGCTCAAGAACATTAAAGAATGCATTCTCAAATGCCTGCTGTGCCGTAGCAGCAATGTCATATCCTTGCTGTCCCTCAAACACCCAGTTCTCCAAGGGATTTGCCCATGGATCATCAACATTTTTCAGGGCTAAACCAGTTTCCTCTGCGAGTCTCTTGTAATCCTTATCAAAGAAAAACTTTTCAAACGCAGGAATATATTCCTCTACTACATTTCCATATGCACAAAGACCCATCAACTTACCAGACAGAGCAAGTTGATGTCTACTCTTCTCTGCTACCTCACGAATTAGTGAACCACACAAAAGATAGGCACCACCGAAGTCTGCTTGAACACTTTCAAAACTTTCAATGCCATCAGGACCACCATAAAAGACATTAAAGAAACCATCGTCACCACCACCATCATATGAGATGATAAGTGCTTCATCAAAGGGTGATTTGTAGAATGCTGCAGCAGCGTGTGTCTCATGATGTCTAGCAACAGTCTTCACAGACTCTGTATGGAATACTTCTCTAATGATAGACGGTGGATTAATCCAACCATCTGATGAAACAAGAACTGTCTCAAAGTCATTCGTAATGTTCCACTCTGTGGCAGCAATATTCCTACATTGAAAAAGAATGTCACGAACAGTTTGCTCATCATTATCTACATGCAGACGGAAATATCTCTTCTTTACAAGTCTCTCAATCTCAATTGTATAATACTTATTATCCTTTGCATTGTAGAAAGAAACGTTTGCATCATGACCTGCAAAAATACTAACTAAATTCTTCATTGATATCTCTCAATAATCTTGTTCATCGCGGGTACATAGTATTCATCAACTACTTTAGACCATTCAAACTCTTTTGCATAGTCAAGAATTTCCTCCCGATTTGCTGCAGAGTATTCTCTGTTCTTAATAATTTCAGATTCTACAAACTCGATATCGTTAATCTTCGATTCGGGTATGACTGTGATAAATCCCTTACTGATATCTAGGTTAGCAGCAGCCCACTCACTAACAACCACACCCAGACCTGCTGCAAATGCCTCTAGACAGACCAGAGGATGTGCTTCACCATCACTTAACAGAATCAGGTTACCAAACTCTGTCAGGTTGTTGTAAAGATGATCCTTTGACCACTCACCAAGGTAACGTGTATTCACATCAAAACGGGGATCTGCATTATTACCTGCAAAATACAGACTCTCAATACTCTGGAACATATACTGACGCTTACGATAGTCAATCTTTGCGAGGTAGATAGACTTGCCAGGACATTCAGGGTTATCAGATACTTTAAAGTTGGTAAGATTGACTCCATTAGGTGTGACAAACAAGTTGTCAACATCAATCATACCCAGTTCGGCATAGGTTGATTTGATACCAGGAGATAAACAGAAGACATTAGGTTTGATTTGATTAAACTTTTGTGCTACACGAGGTCCATAGTAATCCCATCTTTCTGGTTGTTCAAGATATCCAAAGTGACTGGTGATTGCACATGGATATTGAATGTAAGGGACAACTTCTACGAAGTCATCATACTGGACATGAACAAAGTCAGGTCGATATGCGTTGACTTGTTGAATAATATCAACAGGATTTGGAGTATTAACAATCTGGACTTCATGTCCCAGTTTTTCTAAAGCAAGTTTTTGATCCCAGATCAAAATCTCAACGGCACCCCATCCTGTAGGCGGAATGGGCATAATGCCAGGTCCTACAATCGCTACTTTCATTCGCTTGCTAATACGTTAAAGATGTCCATGTGTTCTCCATTTGTTCTGGAGTAGATAGAAAACTCATCAGGATATTTTTTAACAAGATATCCCAGAGCAATCTGTTCGTTATTCATATTACCCTTTTTAATCATTCTATTGAGAAGAATGTCCTCTACCAAATCACAGACTTTAGGTACGGAATTTTTATGTCCACCAAAGAGTGATCCCAGAACATAAGATCTGTTATCAAAAAGATATGACAAAGAAAGTTCTGGTTTTTGGAAAAGGTCTGGATAGTAATCACAATTCATTTGAACCAAGAAACTTTCACCCATCTCCTCAAGTGATTCATATGCTGGTTTAGCTGGAAACTCATTTTCTAAATCAAAGTCACCAAAGAATCTAGACCCACCAGCATCTAACCAGATGAATACATCAGAGTCATGTGGATTTAATTCTGCTGCTTTCTTCATCCAAGGGAACTTTGAATACTGAATAACAGAATACATGGCATGATTACATTCAATCCTGTTAGGATCAGAGATTTTCTCCTTGTAATTTTCAGAGTCAAGAACCTCCTGAATCTGGTCATGAAGATGAAAGTAAGGAATGTCTTCAGTCGTTTGAACAATAACTTCAGTTGGAATATCTTTACGTCGCTCATCAATAAACTCTACAAGATCTTCTGTAACAAAAAGAACCATCGGTGTTTTGAGTTTTAAAAAGATGTCAAACCACTTGAGATACTCTTCCCAGGGTCTGCCATCCATAACTTCCCGCTCAATATTAAAAAGAGCAGAGACAATAGTTGCTTTATTCATGATACTTCTTCAAATACTTTCAACAGGGAGGTAGCACGATTGATGTATGTATGATTCTCTTTTACATACTGCATACCATTACGAATCAAATCAAAGTTTGTTCGATTTTCCATTCCATCATGGAACAGTTGAGCAGGATCAGGATTGTAAATCATATTACCATCCATTTCTTGATAAATCTGCTCTGAATTAGTCATACCAAGATGACCGTAACTAATATTCTTAAACACACGACAGGTCACCACACGGGTTTCTACATGCCACTTACCACGAATATCAATGCCAAGCATAGATCGACGAGTCAAATCCATTACATCAGCAAATGATAAAGGGTTCTGCCATACATCATTATAGTGAAAGTCTAGACCAGCATTAGAACACTGCTCAATGAATGGTTCCCAGTTAGACCAGTTCTCTGCTTGACCATGTGGTGAGATAGTTCCACAGAACCAAATGGCATTCTCACGCTCACGCTGCATCTCATCAAAATCAATCTCATCAGGCAGCAAATCCGTTGCCCAACTAATATACATCTTGTTTGTATCAGGAATCTCTGCATCTACGTAGTCATTCTTAAAGTGAATGAGACCATCCTTCTTGGGTTCAAACCAAACACTAGGACCCATCGACTTACACTTGCTAGCGTCGAATGAGAAATCGTAGATATGATCCTTACAGTTCTTTGCAGTCAGGCGAACATCAATCAAATTCTTGACACCATCAAACCTCCTAGGATCAGGGAGGTACATCATAAAGTATGTGCTAGTGTCGTTGATAGGAATATGTTTTGCACCACTATCCCCTTCACCAATAAAGATAGTGTTAGAAAAATCAAAGTCTTCTGGTGGTTCTTCATCAGGGAACCAATGGACATCATGTCCTAACTGTTTAAATGCTCGAAAATATCCATGATTAGAATATGAATGAGTATGCGTTCCAAGGGGATGACCCCAGATAACAATTTTCATACAGATAATATGTTTCTTCAATCATAGTATATATTGCCTCTCAAGTCAACGATTCAGGGGCACACGACCACCCTTAATCTGCTCTCTCCAGTGGTTCAAAAGATCAAGAAACATTTGTCTGGTGGGAATCTCAGGTTTCCAATCAATCACACTTTTGATCTTAGTGTTGTCAAACATCTGATAGTCTGCATCAATAGGTCGCAGACGATTTGCATCAGTTTTCACCGTAATATCTTTCCTTGCACTAAAACTCAGTAGCAGTTTGACAACTTCTTCCAAGTTGTATGCCTCATCACCAGCGATATTAAAGTGTTCTCCTGGTGCAATCCTACCCTCAGCACTAGCCTCAAGCAGTAGAAAGTATGCTCTTACCGCATCTCGTGCATCTTGAAATGTTCTAGTGCTGGATAGGTTACCAACATAAACATAAGGTTCTTGATATCCTGCTTCAATCAGGGCAATCTGTTTTGCTACCGTGCTCTCAAAGAAAACATCACTCCTTCTAGGTCCAGTATGTGTTCCCATGCGAGTCATAAATGTTTTCATACCATATGCCTCACCGTAGAATTTTCCTAGATGATCTGTTCCAATTTTGCTGATGCTATACGGACTTGCTCCATGCATTTGAGTATTTTCATTAAGCACAACTCCAGTCGGTGTCTTACCATAGACCTCACTAGATGAGCATATATGCACTACAGGATCATACTCATTCGTTTGACGAATTGCCTCAAGCAAATTTGCTGTGCCAATAATATTTGTCTGCAGGGTTTCGATAGGAATATCGAATGATGTTTTTGGATATGATTGTGCTGCAAGATGAGAAATATAATTAGGTCTAACCTCTTCGATCATCCTCCTGATAGACATGCCATCATTCAAGTCAGCATAGTATACAGAAATTCTATCATTCTTATTAATCTTGTCAGTCAAATGATAGATGTTATCAAGTGGTTCTTGCCATCGCATCATACCGACTACTTCATAGTCTGTATTATTGAGAATATAATCTGCCAATTGAGAACCAACTTGACCTGTGATTCCTGTGATCAATACCTTTTTCATACAGCAAACTCCATGCGAATCGCTTGTCTCAATGTTCTTTGTGGTCTACCAAGAACGTTGATAATAGAATGTGAAATCATCGAAACAGTTTCTGGTCTGTCTCGATAGAATTTTTCAGGTGGTTTCACAATTTCAATTTGAAGATTAGGGAACACTTCTTCTTTTAAAATTTGAGCAAACTCAGATCGACAAACGGTTTGGGGACCACCACAATTTATATACTGAGGACCTTCCCAGTTTCTAGATAAACTTAATATAGCATCAACAGTATCATCACGATGAATTACTGACCTCTCAAAAGGAGAAAACACCTCTGCTACCTCACCATTCATAGCACATTTTTGCAGGTATGATGTAAACCTATCCTCCTTGAAAAAATTAAATGATGACCTAAGCACTTTTAAATTAGGATTGCCTCTAAAGTATTCTTCTACTTCAGATTTCATTTTACCATAAATGCCAATTGGATCTTTCTTCCACTGCTCATCAAATTGATGTTCGATATTACCATAGACTGCATCACTTGAAAGAAATATTACTTTTGCTCCTTTCTCTATAGATCTTTCAATAAACTCAATAGTTTTAGATACGTTAACTTTCCTAGCTAGTTCAGGATTATTAGCACACACAGTTGGTTCAGAGATTGCAGCACAAAAAGCAATCACATCCTTATGATTAAGAGAGTCAAAATCATATTCAAGTTCATCATTATCAAGACGTGTGGCGATTGCTTCTACATCATCATGCCAAACATCAAGAGATTTTTCTAAAAGTCTTTTACCAACGTTACCAGTAGCACCAATAATTTTTAACATACCCAATCTTTAAATGTTTGTAATCTTTCAGGAGTTCCAATGTCGAACTTCTTTGTTTTTAGAATTTTATAAGATAGTTCCATCTTTGGAAGTATATCATACTCCATACTGATGGGCAATTTATTTGGTAGTTCTATCTCATCTCTATACAATTTGTAAATGCCTAGACTCACAAGTTTTTTTCCCCAAGCACCTGAGTCTTTTTCTACAAAATATTGAACCTTGCCATCTTTACCATGAATATATCCTACATCAGATGTCACTTTCTCTTCTACAACAAAGACAGTTGACTCATCACAATCAATATTAAGTTGACCAGAATAAAATGTATCTCCATTCATTACATAAAATGATTCTGGTAGATCTACTTTTTGTAGAAATCCTCCAGTTCCAGATAGAGATCCTTCATTAATTACACTTATTCCACATGCTTCATACTTCACGAATTGATCATAATTTAATTCAGAGCAAACTAAAGTAATATCAAATCCTGAAAGATTTTCAAGAACATAATCAATGAAATTTTTATTGTTTATATCAACAAGTGGTTTTGCTTTTCCATTAGTAACAGATGACAATCTAGTTCCACGACCACCAACTAGTAGATATAATTTAATCCCCTTTGATAACTCTGTAACTATCATCTTCAAAATGTTGTGTAGAAAATTCAAAAAGTTCAGATGGTTCAACAGCAATCATCTGATGTCTCAGACCCCTATAGATATGAAACTTATCACCAGGTTCAAGTATAACATCCCTTGCTTCTGCAAGGTCGTCACTATCACCATAGTATAAAAGTATTCTACCAGATTGTAAGTAGAATGTTTCGTCTTTTACTTTATGATAATGCCATGAGCATCTCTTCCCTTCGTTAAAGAAAAGAAGTTTACCACAGTATTCGTCAGTATTTACAATCCATTTTTCATGTCCCCATCCTTTTGGATGAAGTTCTATGGTCTCCATACATCAACCCCATGTTTAACAAACTTAAATGGCACAACTCTTCCAATGTTTCTTTTTTTAAGAGCAGAGATCAATCGATGTCTATTCTCAAAATCGGTAAAAAGAGCAACGTGTCCGCCACCACCTGCACCAGATATCTTTGCAGCCTTCGCTCCGTTTTGTAGAGCAAACTCATAACTATCTAGCAACTCTGGAGAGACAACATTCTTATTTGTCTTGATTTTATTCTTCCAATAGGTATTCATCGATTCGCAGATCTTATCTACATCACCTAAAAGAAGACTTCTTTTATATTCAATTGCAGCAGACTTGATACGATGTGTTGCCTGTAGTGTTTCTTCATCGTTATTGAGAAGATTAAGTGAAGTATTCTCAATAACTCTCTCATTCATTCTAGGTTTACCCACATAATACAAAACAGTGCTTAACTCAAGCATGTTAAGGGTCTTTGGATTAAGTCTTAACGGATTCACGATAGTTCTACCATCAGGAAGGAATTCAATAAAATTAAACCCACCAAATGCAGCAGCAAATTGATCCTGCTTTCCACCTGGAAGGTTACAAATATTTCTCTCAATCTCTACAGCATACTCTGCAACATCATACTCACCAAGAGGAATGCTATAATATTCTGCAATCGCTGAAATTAATGCCACAACCAAAGCACTGGAACTACCAAGACCACTACCAGGAGGTGCCTCGACAAAGGTAGTAATCTTTACAGGATACCTTTCAATTCCCTTTGTAAGATATTGGTAGGTATTGATGACCAACTTCATTTCAGTATCAACGTACTGATCATCTAAAGGAAAGTATCCCTCCTCCGCATTTAAATCTACGCTTTTAAATAACCATTCATGGTATGGTTCAATCTTACAGTATGCATACTGGTCAATTGTTCCATTCAATACTGCACCACCATAATGTGTCCAGTATGGCAAAAGATCAGTTCCGCCACCTGCCATCGCTAAACGCAACGGTGCCTTGGCAAAAACTGCAGTCATCGTGAAATAACAGTATACTTACTAGTTTGATGTTTAAACGGTGTTCCAATATCTCCACCAGTCGCGGTAGGGGTCCTAACATAGAATTCAAAGTATTCCATACCATACTTACGACCAACCTCTGCTAGGACGTTGTGAGTGTGTCTCACACCCTCACTAAAGTGCTCCTCAATCTTTGCCATCTCGTTAAAGAATTTGACTTGACTAACTGGCGCGATGAAAAACCAATCAGACCAGGGGCGATCTCTGCCAGCCACAAATCCATCTTGATTCATGATTACATCAGTTTCAAGATCTTTCATCACAATCTCTGACATAAAGGTAACATCAGTTCTTATACGAACAACATAATCATAGTCATCAATATTATCAATAACGTCGATGCAGTCAGCAATACCTTGGAACTGACATTTCATTCGATATCCAACATCCTTTGCCTGTTCTTTAGACAAGAACATGTCACCTTCAGCACACTGATCACTAAACTCAAAGTCAAACTTATATGGTTCGATAACTTCAATCTTCTTTAGTTTATCTGCATACAGTTCTTTAAAATCTTGAAGTTCATTAACCTCAAACTTGTCATCATACTCATGATGAATTTGAATATTTTCGTAATCGTCTTTCCACTGAAACTTAGCATAGACATCGTAGTCACCCAGACCATCTAGGAAGTTCTCTTTAATACTTTTAAATTGTTGTCTAACGAATCTAGGATATCCAGAAAAACAAACCGCAAATTTTTTACTCATAATCCTTTAGAATAGCAGGGTAATCAGTGCAAACACCAAATGGTATCCCGTTTGCAGTGTGAAACGAAGTCGATTCTTGTTCGTTAATGACTGGGATAATCGTCATGTCATCAAGGGTATATATGCTCTCATTCTCACCATGCAACCAAATTTTGTTGTTGGATGTAAATACAAATGGATCACCAGAGTGACAGAATGCTTGATACTTCCAACACTCTTTAGCAGACTCAAAGTCTTTACAATGCAACCACAAATACTGAGATCTCTCTTGTATCCAAGTATGTGTTACTTTGTATTGAGGTTCGTCATGACCCAACCAAAGTTCACCATTGACGTAATTAACATCAATCTCTACATCATAACCGTTTCCAATTGCACAGTCAATGTAGCTAGGTCGGTTTTCTTTATCAGGAATAGGTCCACGAATATTACCACGATGTGAAATCAATTTCATAAGTCTTCAATCTTCACCGATTTATCTTCAACAAAAAGATCATAGAAAGGTTTGTCAGTCCTCAATTCATTATACTTAGCACCCCAATCTTTCAATTGTTTTCTAGTAAGTTCTGTCCAATCAATCTGCTTTCTACTACCTCTGGCAGTCCAATAAACAATAGTATGACCTTCATCATAAAGTTTATTAATCTTGTCTATATTTTCTTGGATGGGTTTTGCTTTTGTATAGTCATGTGTCACACCAAAGTCGGTTGAAGTTTCTCTTCGACATATGGTTTCGTCAATGTCAACATAGATTACACTCATTGATACATTTTTCTCCTGCGTTCTTCACTGGGACATTTATCTATCTCACTGACCTGTTCACTCGTAAGGAAATTAGTTTGTCCAAGAACCTTAGACCCAATAAAAATTTCTGCAGATTTTTCACACATCATTGTGGATGCAATACATTCTTTGTATGAAGAAGATGCTGTTATTATACCATGATTTTCAAGCAAAATCAATTTAGGAAAGTATTGATGCTCATCAACAAATATAGTTACATACTTGGTAATCTGTTCCAGTAAAGGTTTCCCTGGCATCGCATAAGGAACCACACAAGACTTAGCACCATTCCTCACTACTTGATCAGGAAATAGTCTATGGTCTGCAAAAGAATAGATCTGTTCAGAGCACAACACCTGCATGGTCTTTGTTGGATGAGTATGAGCAATGAAGTTAATATCTTCAAACTCTCTTAAAATCCATGCGTGAAAACCAGTTTCGATACTTGGTTTTGGTCCTAATGAATCAAAGGGAACACCAGTCATCTTACATGCAACCATCTCGTTTTTTCCAAGATTGGTTAATGAAGAACCACTTGCCTTCATCCAAAAATTGTCGTCATCTCTCACAGAGACATTACCCTCGCCACAGATGGCGTAAGGACCCAATGCCCATGCAAGTTCTAATATTGAGGTATCCATTTGCATAAAAATTTGGATAGTTTATTTAGATCAACTTGCCAAGGTGAGTTAAGACCTCCAGATATAGAAAGAGATCCCTCACTCTCAACAGACTCCTCCTGCTGATTAACAAATTCGGTATGTTCAAAATTTACTAGATTAGTATGAACCATAGAATATGCAAACCTCAAATTCACATCCATGAATGTGGGGCTATTAATCGACAAAACTTTTGTATCAGGAGGAGAGAAAATTGTATTGCACATCCCACCACCAATGGGACCTGCAATATATTTTGCAGTCCTAAACATACCAATCTTCTCCTTCATTGTCAAGTTTTCACAGAATATTTCTTTAAACCCAAACGATTTAAAAATTTCTACAACTTGATCTTCATTAACACATCGACGACGTTCTGTGTAATCAGTGCCTATGTTATCTTTTTTATTATGAACCCATGTTCGACGAGAGATATAAATCTTTTCTGGTCCAACATAATCACTTTCCATACTATTCAAGATGCCAAACACACCTTTATGAGGTGGACAGTTTGAAAGACCGTTATGAGTTAATGAGGATGAAACACATACACGATTATACATCACCTCTGGATCAAGGAACACTACATCATCTCTTGTAATACCCAACATACTCAAAGAATCCCATACAAAAGGATATAAGTCATCTTGACCTTCAGGAGGACTGACAAGAAGTTTCATGTCAGGGTGTATCATCTTTTCATTAAAGTAAGAGAAAAGATAAGGCAAAGTATCATAGATGAAGTGATAGTAATTTGCCATGTTATACACAAAGTAAAACATAGGGGTATCAACTGTCTTCTGCACTTGAGAAAGTTCACCCTCAAATGTCATGTCACCAACCTCATAAATCGTCCCTCTCTCAAGTGACATAAACTTTTCCCTTAACGGGAGATAAAGTTTTTTACTTTTATAAGAGTAGAGAAGTGGAAGAGGATAGTGTTTTGATAATCCAGTAAATTGAGCAAGAAGAAAGTATGATACCTCAAGTGTTCTACCATGCCTGTCCGTTGCTGAAATTTTTCTAGTGGGACTTTGATCCCAATATCTAATCGGTAAAGAAATCTTTAAAGTAGTCATAAGTATGCCAATCAACAGAAGCAAAAAACTTTTGCCAGTATCTATAAGTCTTTAAATCGTTAGGTGTTCCCCAACAAATGTAATGATCTATCTCAAAATTTTTGATTTTATATCCTAATTCAAGAGCAGTGTTTAGTAGAGTATCCACATAAAATTCACCATTTACTCTCTCATTAGTTTCATATAATCTATCAAGAGATTTATTATATACTTCTTTATTTCTAAAGAACATAGTCCCTACTATAGCATACTCATCTACGGGGTTTGATCCATATGGAAATTTCTTGACATTTACTTTATTGACATTACCATCATCATCTACATCCAACCACGAATACATGTTCGGGTTATGATGTGCAGTGTAATTATTTTTATAACTCCAGACAACGATGTCATTATCAGTATTTTCTATAACATCTGCAAACTTATCTGAGTCATAAAGAGCACCATTATCACAAGCAGACAATAAAATTGAGTCACCATCTTCTACCTTGTCAACTAGTAGTGCCGTGGTGCAAGCTTGACCCTCAGTTACATCATCAATCCATACTACATTACTAAAGTCTTCAAGAGGTAGCATACTCATATGAGATCTAAGACATGCAAAGATCTTACTATCAGTTTGTGGAAGACAACGAAGTGCTTGGTTAATCATATAATTACCGTTGACTTCAAGAAAAGGTTTTGGAACACTATATCCCTCTTTAGAAAATCTACTACCTGCCCCTGCCATAGGAACAACAGTAGTGCAACCCTTAATTTTAAGTGGTTTGATACCATTCATATTGTCAGCAAAGTAGTTTGACCACTGCTGATACATCTTTACATCTAGTGGCGTTCCCCACTGAAGCATGTTTGGAACCTCATATACAGTGTTATAAAGTCCATCTCTAATCATCAAGTTATAAACAAGACTAACGTAATACTCATCGTTACAGCAAATCTCCTCGTCAATTAGTCGCTGAAAATAATGTTTTACGTACTTACCTTTCTTGAAATAATAAGTACCTGTAGAGGCATACTCTGACATCTTGTCGTCAGTAAATGGTTGTTTCTCTCTAATCTCTTCAATCTGATACGACCCTTCTCTCAATCTACAGAAAGCATAGTTATCACTACCCAACATGTGAGGGTGAAATCCAGTATATGAAATCACAGACCCATCACACTGAGTGTCTTCAATGTGAGAAACAAAGTCATCATAGTCCCACTTCATAGAGAAGTCACAGTAATTAACGATGACCGGTTCATCGTCATCAATAAACTTGTTTGCTTCTAATACCGTGTGTACTGGTCCCTTTTTATGTTGATCAATTGTTATGATAATAGAATCTTTTACCAGACTGTATAGAACTTCAACTACATCAGTTTCTTTTGCATGTTTATCATTAATAATGAATACAAACTCAGAATCTTTTGGATAAAGATTGACAATGTGCTCAATGACAGTCATGCCATCAATCTCTAAAAGGTATTTTGGATCTTTATAACCTGCTACTGAGAATCTACGACTCATCCCGGACATGGGAATTACAACTTTCATATCAGAATCTTGGAAGTGTGACGGGGATTGGATGCCTTTGCATGGGGATGCCCATTCTATCTAGTAGTTCAACATGAATCAATTCAATACACCATGTTCCCTCTCTACTTTCCTTAGTTGATCTAATCAAACTACGAAGTAAAGGGAAAACGCCCATAAATGATTCCATTGCTTCTGGTCCACCAAAGTTGAACCAGTCATTTAGGAATGGTGGAGGTGCTTGAAGTGATGTAAAATGAATTGAATTAGGGTCAAACTTCTCATATGGGATGGGAACTTGAATTACACTATCAGTTCTACACCTAATTACATAATCATACTTTATCTTTTTATCATATTCATATAGTTTTCTTAATCTATTTACTTCACATAGACTATAAAAATAGGAAAGACTGTTATTGATTTGTCTCTTCTGGAAGTCTGGTTGTTCTTCAATACCGCCTGGCCAATACTTTGCCTCCGATGCTTCAAAGTCAGCATCAAGGTCAGGATCGCCAAAGAACTTACTCTTTTCTACTGCTAGACTAACTGGTTGATAAATTTTTTGAAAGGTCTCAATAGCATTCTCTTGAATCCTTTGTGCTTCCCATGCACCAGTTCCGCCAAATTTGTATGGTTTTGTCTGTAAATCTTCATCAAACCATAGGTGCGCGAAGACATCTACGTCATGATTCTGGATAACGTTGGCAAGAATACTGCCAGAACACTCCTCTGTGAACCTGGGTTGCCCTGAAAAACAAAGTGCTAGTTTCATGCTGGATACTTATCAGAGGGAATAGATGGCCATCTTACAATAATCAATTCTGAGTCTTCTAGGAACTCGACATTGGAAACTTCATTCGGTTCATAGATCCACATGTCTCCTGCAAACATAAACTTGCCATCAACTTTGAGTTCTCCAGACACAATATAGTTTAACTCATTAGTAACTTTATGAAAGTGTGGAAAAGTTTCACATCCTTTCTTATGTTTATGATGCGCTACTTCAAAGAATGGGTTCTTAAAAATAGATGGTTCAAAGTCTCCTACAAACCATCCTGCTTTGAAGTCTGCGATATTTGCTTCCTTCATTTCTCCAACTCCTGAATACGAATCTGATGACGACCACCATCAAAAGTATTGGATGAGCAAATTTCAAGATATCTATCTAACACATCATAGTCAACATTCTTTGCTGGAATCGCAAAGAAATTAGCACAGTTGTGACGAATTGCCATCTCCATAGCAAAGTCATCGTAGATCAATGCAGAACGAATACCTTTGTATTTGTTGGCGCAGATATTTACACCTTGACCTGTGCGACAGAAACCAAAACCAAAATCGCAATCACGCTCACCAATAGACTTGACTGCCTGCGCGATGTAATCACGGTAATCACAATCCTTGTTTAAGATAGTTCCAAAATCAATATACTCAAGACCATGCTTATCTAAGACTTGTTTGAGAGTTTCTTTTGCCTCAAATCCAGAATGATCAGAACAAATGGCAATAGGTTTATCGCCAATACGACGAATGACATTATCCTTGTAGAAGTGAAATTCATCTGGAGTTCCAAAGATGTGCATCTTATCTACTGGTTCGGTAAGAATTTTCTTACCGTCTTTAACAAGAAGATTATAGAGAGGGGAAATATAAAATTCATTCTTAGTTCTAAGATCACGCTCAATCATTTCGCGAGCATACTTACAGAAGTCTGATCCCTTTTTAAATCCGTAGATTCCTACGCAGGCATTACTACTAATTGCTTTCTTCTCAGCAGTTTCTGTTACATAACCATCTCTATCAACTTTAGCGTAACTATAGTTAGTAGAGTTTGATTTAAATGTGAGGATAAGTCCATCACCATTCAAATCATTCATAACATGAGGATTAAAAACGGGTCTAAACTCAATATCCAAAGTATGAATAACAAGAGGAGCATCGTTATCAATATACTCTTCGGCGTAAAGACAACTGCAAACTGAACCATCGGTAAGTTTATCTAGAACGACAATTTTAATATCATCACCAAACTTCTTACGCAAAAGTTCATCCATATGAAAATTGTAAATCGTTTCATCACGAATTACAAAAATTAAATTACATCCCTCATAATCTAAACAATCAAGAGAGATGTCAATCAAGTGCTTGTCTTTAATATTAATTAATTGCTTGGGAACTTTAAACCCTTCTTTGATAAAGCGGCTCCCAAGTCCTGCCATAGGGACAAGAATATTTGGTTTCATATTGAATTCCTAATGATTTCAGTCGTCTTTAAATGAGCAAATTCAATCCAAGTATGGATATCTCCTTCATTCTGTAGTAATTTATGTAAGAAGCAAGAGGCAAATGTGTCACCTGCACCAAGAACATTCACACCCTTAAGCATCAACTCCTCTGGCATTTTGTAAAAGAATTCTTTATCACCGTTTGATACTACACTGCCAGATGCGCTATGCAGAATCACCCATCCTCTTGTTGCCTCAGCATACTCAGATAGATCACCATCAATATCCTCGTCAGAGATAAAGAGATAATCTACATGCTGCAGCAAATCTTTGTTGACTGACTTACCAGGACAGATATCTGCTGTGATAATACCATCCAGAGCAGGAATAAAACCAGTTTTAGTCAATTCATTAAGGTAAATGAGATGATGAATCTTTGATGAGTATATCTTTGCTTGATGTTCCACCAAACTCAACTGAACTTTTGAGTATCGTTGAGCAGCAGGTTTATCAATATAGATCAACGCTTGTCCAACATCAATCGGTGAAAGACCAATATCAAGTGTCGCATCAAGTTCTAACAACGCCTTCCAGACGTTTGCCATAGAACCCAGAGTCTTTCTTTCCTTTACACCATCAATAATAGTATCAATCGTCAAGTGACCATAAAGAGAAATATCTTTCATTAAAACTTTTCCTTCAAATCAAGTTCATAGATTTTATCCATGACGACATCATAGGAAATACGAGGGATAATCTTTAATTCCTCCAAGTCCTCAAACAGATACATGACAGCATTCTCTCCACCCTTACAAACTAGAGGAACGGAAATGTTCTGCAACATTGCAGGAGAGTCTGCCATGGAGTATGGATGACCAACTACTTCCATTATACCATAGTCAAACAGATCATCACCCAGATAAACTACGTCCTCTGCTTCACATTTATATTCTTCAAGAATCTCATCAAGGAAGTTTACTTTGTCTCTATGGAATCCTTCACCACGATTGACAACATATGGAAGATTTCTATTACTAAGAATTTTCGCATTAAAGGGATCACCTGTAAGAAATACAACAGGAATCCCAATCGCACGAAAACGTTTGACTGCGGTCCAATCTTTGTCGCAGAAGTTTTTCATCATGACATTACCATCACGATCATAATACTTCTTGCCGTCAGTCATTACACCATCGACATCAAGAATAATAAGTTTAATCATTTTTGGTATTCGGAGTTATCCTTTGCTAAGTGTACTATCTTTGGTTCAAAATTGCAAAAAGAACCAAAGCATTCTGGGTATGCATATTCTGGTCCCATCACATGAACGTCTTCTCTACGTTCACAAAAGAATTTATTCATTTGACTTTCGTCATGCCACTGTGCGATGACATCACGATCTAAATCATACTGAGTTCTCTGTGCTAACTCTCTAATCATATCGAGAACATAAGGCATCTTACCTCCCCACAGACACCCTTGAAAATAAACAGAGGTGTCATCATCGGGTGCAATACCAGCAGCAGAGATTTGACGTGTCTCAAAGGCACCAGGGTGATTATCATGAGGTGGCATACCCAAGAAATGACAAGGGTGATGAACACCAATGTACTTCTTATCAGTAAACAACTCTTCCTCGGTTACAGTTTCAATCACACGGGTATCTGCATCCAGGAAGAGAACATAATCAAAGTCTACCAAATCAGACTCTGCTTTCAAAATATATTTAAAACGCTCCAGAGTGATATATGGCCAGGGCAAATGCTCTTGCTCATATAGTTTTATATTATCTGGAAGTTCACCAGTATCTCCATCAGTAAAAACAAAATATGTTTTATCTGTATTAGGAACTAGATATTTCTCACATGCTTCATAATATGATGGTAAGAAATTAAGGTAATCACCTGTGCCAATAAAAACAACGGCAAGTTTCATATCACAGTCCAATGCTCAGGATATAAGTCACTAGTATCTAGGTGAGCGTTATTAGGTCCAAACCATTTCTCAGGGGCAATAACAGTTCCTTTGTTTGCTAACCATGCTCCCCACCAAGAAAATGAACTATTAGCAATTATAAAATCAGAGCACATACTCATCAGGCAAAGATCCACATAAGGATTACTACTTTCAGATACAAGAAATCTATCTCCAGAGAATAGTTCCTGTTGTTTACACCACTCAGTATCATCAGAGAAAATAATTACATTTCTATCATCTTCAAACTTACTCAATGCTGTGGCATAATAATCAAGTGTAAGATTATTATGATTGGCGTTGTTAGTAAGGAAGTCTCCTCTGCGAATATGTAAAGCAATTGGTTTATCAACTGCTTGTATCATCTCTTTACAAGGATTTTCAATTTCATCCTTAAATGAAAAGTCATCCCGAACTTCATCAGCGATGTGTTTAAAATACTTTTCTGTTTGAAAAAATCCATACAGACTCACCCAGTCAGGGCACTCATTGAATAACGTTTCGTTAAACTGAAATCCTTGTTCTTGAACTACAGGTCTGTTAGGATCAATTATTTGAAGATTTAATTGAGTTGTGCGGGACAACTTAAATGGTTTGAACAATTCAATATGTAATTTGTTTCCAATACCGTCATCAAATACTTCTTCATGGTTTGGAAAGCAGAAGTTAAATCCACGATTAGATGCGATACCTTTAAGTGAAGCAACCTGGAACATTTGATTGCCAAGTTGCCCCAGTTTGCCAAGATAATTAAATCCTATCACAGTTTGGTTTGCTCCTCAATCCACGAATAGGTTTTAGAGATGCCTTCTTCAAGGGTCATTTGATAATCCCATCCAAGATTTTCACGAATTACATCGTTATTGGAGTTACGACCACGGACACCTAGAGGACCGTCGATATGAATCCTATTCACATCTTTGCCTGCAACTTTAGCAACAGTCTCTACAAGTTGATTGATTGTTACCATTTCTTCAGAACCAATATTTACAGGTCCTTGGAAATCAGATTGCATCAATCGCCAAGTTGCTTCGATGCATTCATCAATGAACAGGAAGGAACGAGTTTGTAAGCCATCTCCCCACACCTCGATAGCACCTCCGGTCTTCGGGAGGTAAGCGACCTTGCGGCAGATTGCAGCCGGTGCTTTCTCTCTTCCACCTTCCCAGGTCCCCTCGGGACCAAAAATGTTATGGTAACGAGCAATGCAAATAGGAATACCATGGTTACGGTTGTAAGCAAGGTAGAGACGCTCACTGAAGAGTTTTTCCCATCCATATTCTGAGTCTGGTGCTGCGGGGTATGCTGATTCTTCACGGCAATCAGGGTTATCTGGATCTAATTGATTATACTCTGGATACATGCAAGCAGATCCAGAATAGAAAATCTTAGTAGGTTGATCTAATTTAGGACGATTACATTCCGTCCAGTCTTTCACCACACCATCAAAGGTTTCGTTCAGTTTATGAACTTCCTCAAGAACATTCAAGTTGATGCTACAGGAGTTATGCATAATTTCTGCATCATTCTCTCCAGTAAATACAAATCCTGCCCCACCCATATCAGCAGCAAACTGATAGATTTCATCAAAAGGTTCCACATACTGATAGGGAACGTTTGCATTATAGTTACCAGAATATCCTTTAAACTGGATAATTTCATTAACAAATCTTACATCACGTAGATCGCCCTGCACGAACTCATTCGCTTGAGTACCGGTAAACTCAGGATACTTAAGATCAACACCACGCACCCAATATCCTTCAGCGCGTAGATGTTTGACCATATGACTTCCAATGAAACCACCAGCACCAAGTACAAGTGCCGTCTTCTTATAGTCAGACATAATAATAGTAATTTTCCTCCTTATATATCATAGCAAAAAAGGGTGGTTTAGACAACCACCCTCGTAAGGTCTTTCATGCACGCCACTTGCTCTTTAACCTGAAGCAAGAAACAGGGCGGGAGTTTACCTCCATCCGCACCACTTGCTCTTAGGTAAAGCAAGAAACCATTATAAAGATGAGAAGTGTTTTGGAAACTCTCTCTTAAGTGCGGCAACGACTTTATCAAGTCCTTCAGGTTCATCGGTAAGCGTATGGACCTTGACTTCCATCTCTGCAAGTCTCGCTTCAATTAAATTGAGTCTTGCTTCTACTTCGACATCATACTTTGACATCGCTGCACCATTTGCAGACTTTGCTGCCGTTCCTTTAGTTGCCATAATGGTAAAAATTTACTCTTGGATTATTTAGTTTTTAGAGGGTCTAATGACTCCACCAGTTCTGTTAAAGTCCATCCGTGACTTTGGGATCATCCCGACCAGCCTAGTTTTCACGACTTACCGAGTCTTTGATATAGCAGGGTTTACCTGTCAACCACTTAGGATACTCTACATCTTCAATGGCTAGAAGCATTTGATCTCCATTGTCGAATAGATAAACATCAAACCACTTACGATTGTAATAATCCTGTTCTTGTAATCGAAAATCAGGTTTACCATTTGATTGAATATAACCCTTTTGAACAAACCTAAAAGGTAATCGTTCGTGAATTACTATTGTCTTAGTTGAGGCAACAGACTTAGGATCTAGATCATTCATGCTTCTACTGCTTCAAGATCAATTGCAATTTGCTCAATCAAAATATCATAATCGTCAAGAGCATCACCAGAAAATACAACTCCATTGTTTTCATAATAGCGACGAACCTTTTTGAGAAGTTTCGGATTCTTCACATCCAGGAAGAAGTCACCATTTACAGCACCGCGAAGGGTTTGAATGTCTTTCTTGAACTTTGTAGTCAGTGTCATTGTCTTGATTGTTGACCTTAGTATTATAAGGGTTTGACGGGGTTTATGTCAAGTGCTTCCTGTGAGGATCGAACTCACCTTAGGCAAATTATGAGTTTGCTGCATTCACCAGATTGCTAAGGAAGCAAATAGGACTGCCGGGAATTGAACCCGGTTTACCCCGTTATAAGCAGAGAGCATTAACCAATATGCGACAGTCCCTCAGGATCCTTCGTTGTTTTGCTCTGTGTATATTCGTAT
>VMHT01121679.1_pt1 | contig 25328 bp, 9 predicted proteins | sample 4693611 | NCBI WGS metagenome assembly VMHT01 (sample SAMN12280063, study PRJNA550983) | marine metagenome | isolation source: seawater sampled from same location over 5 years 0.02-0.2 micron viral filtrate | place: USA: collected off the coast of southern California halfway between the port... ...
GGCGAAGAGAAAGAAATCGTTGCAGGATGGTACTCCACAGAAGATGGACAGACTACTTCCGTTGCACACTGGTTGGAAGAAGATGACTTCCGTAAGAACGGCGGTGTGATGAATCATGAAACACTTGAATCTATTTCCAAGCGTAAGAAACCTTTCACTGTTGACTACACAGGTTTTGGATGGGTGATGATTCAGAACGGTGTCTTTGAGAATCCTGAGATGAAGTATCCATGGTTTGCTCCTAAGATGCAAATCTTTGAAAGTGGTGCAGTTCAGGACATGTGTGGCGAAGATGTGTCATTCTGTCTGGATGCTATTGATGCAGGATATGACATCTGGTGTGATCCTCGTATTCGTGTAGGCCACGAAAAAACTCGCGTTATTTGATAGGAGATTATTATGGCAGTACGTTCAAAAACTGGTTTAGTTAAAGACGGGTTTATGCCCGGTAAACCGAAAACCACTCGTCAAGGAGAGGGCAAAAATACAAAGTATGCCGCAACCTCTCGTAACGGAAAACGCAAAGCATATCGTGGGCAAGGTAGGTAAATAGATGTAACGACAGTGTTACGTTATGGCAGCATTAATTTGTAACCTTCCTTCAGTTGAAGTATGGGTAAGAAAAGAATATCTCACTGATCATCAAAGTGGGTGGGGTGAATATGTAAAGGGCGTTTGGGTTTCGGCAAAGTCGATTCCTGGACGTGCTTTTTATTTTGAGACATACTTACCAGAGTATGCAGCAATGTATGATAAGTTACCTATCAGTGCATTTCTTGCAGAACCAAAGAAACCTGATCCTGATATGAGTTTACAGAACCTACAGTTTTGGAACTGTATGGATTATGGTGTAGTTGCTGTTCAGAAGCAGTTTATTGGTAGTATGGATTATGAAGTCTATACGAGAGATCATGGAACTATGAAAGGTACTTACATTTGTACCATTGATAATTATCATCAAGATCCTGATGTGATTGATTATGCAACAAGTGAAAATCCATCAGAACATAAGTCCCATAATTTGATTGAACTCGTTAATGGACAGTATGCATTGTATCCAAACAACAGAACAAGAATCTATGATAATAGTCTGACTCCTGAGAAACCAAAAATGCCAGATTTCAAAGTATCAACTGAGTATTATCAAGTTGAAAATGGATATGACAGAATGGGCCTTGGCGATCAAGAAAGTTACTTCTGGAAAACCGCACAAGAACGAGATAAATAAAGCATATTTGCTTGTAAAAAGTGCCAGTTCAACGTGTCAGTAAATCATTTAAGGATGTTTCGATGTCCTTTAAGGTAAGTCCGCTTACCTATGATTTAATTACAAATAAAAATGAAACTGCAATTGCACGTTCAATTCGCAACTTAATTCTTACTACTCCTGGTGAGCGTCCTTTTAATCCAGAATTAGGATCACAAGTTAGTCAATTATTATTTGAACCAATTGATGATATTACGACTCAAGCATTGAAGGAGCAGATTGAGAATACCGTTAATAATTTTGAACCTAGAGTAAGACTTCGTCAGGTTGTTGTTAAACCAAACTTTGACGCAGATGAATATGATATCTCTATTCGTTATGACATTGTTGGGATAGAAGCAAACTCCCAGCAATTATCATTCGCATTACAACAGACACGATAATGGCACTAGTCAACTTTGCCAATTTAGATTTCGATCAGATTAAACAGTCGATTACAGATTATCTGCGATCGAACTCTAATTTTACCGATTATGATTTTGAAGGATCTAATCTTTCAACTATTATCGATGCGTTAGCATATAATACGTATATAACCTCATATAATGCCAATATGGTATCTAATGAGGTATTCATTGATTCCGCCACTCTCAGGGAGAATGTGGTGTCTCTGGCGAGGAATATAGGTTATACTCCTCGTTCTAGTAAGTCATCAAGAGCTAATATTTCTTTCATTGTTAACACTGCCGGTTATAGTGTAAAACCACAAACAATAACACTTAACAAAGGAATTGTTGCAACGTCAAGATTATTTGGTAATGAGAACTATACGTTCTCGATCATGGAGGATATCACAGTTCCTGTCATAGATGATATTGCTTCTTTTAGTAATATTGATGTTTATGAGGGTACATATGTAACGAGTGAATTTAGTTACAACTCCTATGATCCCAATCAAAGGTTTATCTTAGATAATCCAAATATTGATATATCTACAATCAATGTTACTTGGAAATCATCAGAATTCTCATCTGTAAAAAGAAAGTTCCGTAGATCTGATAGTTTATTTGAAGTAGATAGTCAATCTCCAGTGTATTGGGTACAAGAAATTGAAGATGAAAGATATGAATTAATTTTTGGAGACGGAGTATTTGGCATTGCTTTGCAAGAACCAAACTTTTTAGAAGTAAGATATCTTGTTAATAATGGCGATAATACAAATGGAGTCTCTGATTTATCATTTAATGGAAAATTGACTACATCTAGAGATAATATTTCTATTGATGCAGGAATCTCGCGCATCACCGTTAATACACCATCTTTTGCCGGAGCTAATATTGAAAGTATTGAGTCAATTAAAAAGTATGCCACTCAAACCTACGCTTCACAAAACAGAGCAGTAACATCTACTGATTATGAATATATCATCCCTAAGATTTATCCTGAGGCGGAATCTGTTTCAGTATTTGGTGGAGAAGAGTTAAATCCTCCACAATTTGGTAAGGTGTTTGCAAGTATCAAACCAATTAATGGCGCATATCTCTCCAACTTAGTAAAAGATAATATCAAGAGAGAAATTAAAAAATATTCTGTTGGTGGTATTGATTTGGAGATAACCGATTTGAAATATCTCTATATTGAAGCACTTGTTAATGTTTATTATGATTCTAACAATGCAAATAGTGGTGATCAGATAAGATCAATCGTTTCTACTAACATTGATCAATATGGATCATCAACTGAGATTAATAAATTTGGAGCAAGATTTAAATATAGTAAGTTTCTTAACATCGTAGATAACAGCAATCCTGCTATAACATCAAACATTACTACGATTCAAATGAGAAGAGATTTAAGAGCTTCTCTAAATGCTTTTGCTGAATATGAAATTTGCTTTGGAAATAGATTTCATGTTGTAAATCATGGACATGGGACATATAATGGTAAAATAGGATACAATATTAAGTCTTCTGGATTCCAAGTGAGTGGAGTTGCGGGAACCGTTTACCTCGCTGATGCAGCGGATCAGTCTTTAGAAACTGGAACTATTAACCTTATTCGTTTAGATTCTGCTAGTGAAGCAGTTATTGTGAGAAGAAATATTGGTTCAATTGATTATAAAAAGGGAGAAATAATGTTAAATCCTATCAACATTATTTCAACAAGTATTAATAGACAATTCCCACTTATTGAAATTTCTGCTGTTCCTTATTCTAATGATATCATTGGATTACAGGATCTTTATATTCAACTAGATACTAATAACGTAACAATTAATTCTATTAACGATAGAATATCCTCAGGTTATGATGTATCAGGATCCGGTTACATTGTTTCTTCAAGTTTTGCAAATGGAAGTTTAGTCCGTGGCACAGTTGATACGACAACAAGAACCTCTAGCACAACTAGTACAAGTTCACCACCAACAGGGACGACGACAATGTCCCCAACTTCATCAAATTCTACTTCCTCACCTACTTATTCATACTAAAGACGTCAGATGATATCAACCGATTTACAGCGAGTACAGATTCAGGACATTATTGAGTATCAATTACCTGCATTTGTAAGGGACGATTTTCCCTTGGTTGGTGAATTTTTAAAGCAGTATTATATTTCTCAAGAATATCCTACTGCACCTTCTGATATTATACAAAATATTGATGAATACGTAAAGTTAGAAACTCTTCTTGACACTCAGGATGAGACAAATCTTGGGGCCGATATTTCTTTTAGTGATACAACAATCACTGCAGGTTTTGATTTTGAGTCAAAACAATATGGAACATATCAATTTCCAGAAAGATATGGTTTGATTAAGATTGATGATGAGATCATTTTATATTCATCTAAAGACAGAAACTCTTTTAACGGATGTATTCGTGGATTTAGTGGTGTAACTGCACTGGGCAATGATGATGAAAATTTAAGTTTTTCATCATCGGAATCTACATCTCATATTCAAGGTGCTAGAATCGTCAATCTAAGTAATGTTTTATTAAAGAAATTTTTAGAGAAATTAAAGCAACAGATTGCACCAGGATTTGAAGGAAGAGAAATTGATTCAGATGTAAATCAAAAACTATTTCTATCAAGATCTAAAGATTTTTATCAATCTAAAGGTACTGATGAATCTTTCAGGATTTTATTTGCAGCACTTTATGGAGAAAAAGCAGAGGTTGTAAAACCAAAAGAGTTTTTGTTTAAGCCTTCTGATGCTCAATACAGAAAAACACGAGATATTGTTGTAGAAGCAGTTGTAGGAGATCCTTCAAAGTTAAAAAATCAAACTCTCTATCAAGATGCATATCCCGAATATGGTATTGGGGGAGCATATGCTACGATTGTAGATTCTGAAAAGATATTAAGAGGAGATAAAACTTATTATCAACTTAGCGTAGACTTTGATTATAGTAAAGATATAGATCTTACTGGCGGAACTGTATTTGGAGACTTTAGTGTCCATCCAAAAACTCAAAATATTACTTTAGTCGCAACTGGTTCGTCAATAATTGATGTTGATTCAACAATTGGTTTTCCAGATAAAGGACAAATTTATGTTAATGGGCAAAGTGGAATTTTAACATATCGTTCAAAAACTATTAACCAATTTACTGAAGTAGGTTTAGCCCATACTTCTACCTTTGGAACAAATTACCAAATTAATGCAGGCACTGAATTAAACCTGAATGTAAGTGCATATGGGTTTGAGGGAATTAGCGCCGTCTCAGTCGCTTCTAGCGATGCCTCAGCGGTAGGAATTGCTACTACTTCAAAGATCGAAGTTAGAATTGGAAAAGTTCTTGAAGAGAATTTCATCTATGATAAAACTTCATATTTTTCTAAAAATGATAATATTGAAATTAAATCACTTGGCATTAATGCGTCAAAAGCATTAGATACTAAATGGTTTACAAACGTAAGTCCTAAGTATGATGTAAAGAGTGTATCGATTATTGACTCATCTAATTTTACATACTCTATTGAAACGATTGCAAGTAATAATTTAAAAATAGGTGATAAAGTAACTGTAATCCAATCTAATGGTGCTGAAAAACAAGGTGTTGTTATTGATATTGCTTCTGCTAAGACTTTTACATTTGCAAGAGCTGGGCAGTTAACAGGAAGCAAATTTAGCGTCAGAAGAGATATTCTTAAACCAAGTGTCAGTAATTTAAATTCAAATTATTCTTATATTGAAAAATCCTTTGCTAATGTTCAAAACACTTATACAAAATATGATGGCGATGTTTTAGTTGCATCATCTTCTATTCCATCATATCATGACACCCCCCTTAACTTTTATGACAGAAAAGTACCTTTAAATGGGGAATATGATGGGGAACTTTTTACTCATACACGGAATCATGGATTTTATACAGGCGATAGAGTTTATTATGAACCATCAATAAAAAGCAATACCATTTCTATTGATAATCAAGATGTAGTAGTAGATTCGGTTATAAGCAAGTTTTCTGAGATTGATTCAGGTGTTTATTATGTGAAAAGAATAAATGATAAACAATTTAAGATTGCTTCAAGTGTCACCAAATTATATAATGATAGTTTTGTTTCAGTATCTGGTATTGTTACTGACAACTATTTCTGTCCTATTAATTTTTATAATAAAAATCTAAAACATCAAAAATTATACAGAGAATTTAAATATCCAGTTAATGACGGAAGAGAATATACAACTCTTCCTGGTAAAACTGGAATGCTTGTTAATGGTGTTGAAATTCTAAAATATAAATCTGGAGATAGTGTATATTATGGAAATATCAATAGCGTAACAGTTTCTGCTCCAGGAAGCGGTTATGATGTTATTAATCCACCTATTCTTTCTATTCAGGATTCTACTGGAATTGGTGCTACTGGACTCGTAAATGTAAAAGGTTCTTTAGAAAGAATTGAAATTTTAGATTCCGGATTTGATTATGTAACAGATCCTATCATTACTATTACTGGTGGAAATGGATTAGGAGCCAACGCACATGCAAATACAAAATTAATTTCGCACTCAGTCTCTTTCTATTCAACATCAGATAATATTCAAGTAGGGCTTTCATCAGACACCATTGGTTTTTCAACTTTCCACAGATTCAAAGAATCTGAGAGAGTAATTTATAAGACTGATGGCCAGACTGCTGTTGGCGGTATTACTGATAATTCAGAATATTATGTAAAACTTATTGATTCTAAAACAATAAAACTGTTTGAAAATAAAAGAGATGTTATTTCTGGATCAAATTCAGTAAATCTTACTTCAAATGGAGTGGGTATTCATAGATTTGAGTCATATCATAAAAAACGTGTTCTTTCTGATGTTATTGTATCTTCATTTGGCATTAATTATGAAAATAAGGAGAGAGTATCTGGAGTTTCAGGAATAAACACAGCATTAAATCAAATTAATATTTTAAATCATGGGTTCGACTCTGGAGAAACTGTAACCTATTCTGGAAATGCATCGGGACTTAGCAGCGAACAAACATATATTGTCACTGTAGTTGATTCTAATAATTTTAAATTGTCATCGGTTGGTGTAGGAACAACTGCAAAATCATTCTACTATGATACTAATCAGTATGTAAATATTAAATCATCGGGTTCTGGATCTCATACTTTCAACTATCCAAGTATTTCGGTAAACATTTCAGGTGAAATTGGCGTAACTACTTTTAGTGGACAGGATTTTAACGCAAAATTACAACCAGTATTCAGAGGTTCAATTGAATCAATTCATTTAACCGATACTGGTGTTGGTTATGGTGCAAGTGAGGTTATTAATTTTAATAAGCAACCATTAGTATCTCTTTTAAGTGGAAGAGATGCAGAACTTCTTCCAATTATTAATAATGGAAAAATAGGACAAGTTCTAGTAACAAATGGCGGATATGAATACAATTCACCTCCTAATTTAGTCGTAAATGGTGTTGGAAAGTTTGCAAAACTTACGCCAGTTATTAGTGGTGGACAAATTGTTAGGATCATCGTTGATAATCCAGGAATTAATTACACAGATTCAACAACTGTGAGTGTAATCGCTAGTGGTTCGGAGGCAAATCTCGCTGTAGATATAAATCAGTGGACAATTAACCTTTTTGAGAAGTATCAAGATATTATCGGCGAAGATGATGGCATTTTAGATACTTCTCTTACTGATGAATATGGAATCGAATATACTCATCTTTATGCTCCCAGAAAACTTAGAGAATCTGTATTCGGACAAGTTATTTCAGATGTAGATGGGACTAAGTATGGAGTTTCTGATTTAAGATTAGATTCTTCAAATACTGAAACTGAAACTCAATTTCACTCTCCAATTATCGGATGGGCATATGATGGAAATCCAATTTATGGGCCTTATGGATATGATACAAATACTGGAGGAACTGTAAGAGCATTAAAAAGTGGTTATAAACTATCACAATTAAATAATCGTCCTCCTCTTTCCGTATGGAATCAAGGATTTTTCTGTGAAGATTTTGTATTTACTGGAGAGGGCGATCTTGATGAACACAATGGAAGATATTGTGTAACACCTGATTTTCCAAATGGGGTTTATGCATATTTTGCAACTATAAATCCAGGTTTCGTTGAAAGTTCAGGAACTTTTGAAGGTTTTAAACTGCCACAATATCCGTATTTTATTGGTAATAAGTTTAAATCTAAACCTAACGATTTTAACTTTAAAAATGATTCATATCAAGAAAAATATGATATTGAAAACAATAATTGGCTAAGAAATACCACTCCATATGGACTTACATTCGATAATATATCATATGATTATTTCATAGAACCATATAAGATCTATGATGAAGTAATTGACATCACATCTACTTCCGTTGGAACAATCGACAGTATTGGTATTGTCACGGGAGGAAGTGGTTATCAAGTGGGAGATAGAATTGTATTTGAAACTCTCCCCGGTTCTACATCGGCAAAAGCAAAAGTATCTGAAGTTACTGGTAAAGTAATTACAAATGTCAGTGTCGCTTCTTCTATAGTTTCTCAAATTGAAGTTCTACCTATCGATTCTTCTGGAAGATTTGTAGCATTCTCTCAATCACCCCATGGATTTACAAATACTGATTTAGTTTCTTTATCTGGATTTAATACTTCTATTAGTTTAAATAATAATTCTTTTAATATCGGGGTTTCGACTAATTTCTTTAATCTTGCAAATGCAATAGGGACAACTTCTGCGACAGGTATAGTTACTTATTTTTCAATAAGTGGTGGAATTATTGATAGAGGTGAACTTTCAATAAGAGAGAATGATATTTTAGCAATTGGAACAGAAAAGGTTCGTGTTTTAAATGTTGATAAACTTAATTCGAGACTAAGAGTTGAAAGAGCAGTAGATGGAACCGTTTCTTCAGCTCATACTGCTACGACATCTATCTCCGAACAAAGTCGTAAATTCACTTTTATTAGCTCTAGAGAAAATAAAGTTAAATTTGAACTTAATAAGCAAATCTACTTTGATCCAAGAGAAACTTTGGGGATTGGCACTCTAAGTGGTGTTGGTATAGGATCTACAATCCTCTTCTCAAATCCAGGTGCTGGTGTTACCCAAGTCTTTATTGAGAATAGAGGGATTTTCTTACCTAATCACGATTTGAAAACAGGTGACATTGTTTTGTATAACAATGGTGGAGGACAATCCATTGAAGTGGTATCCAATCCTTCAATAGGCACTACTTATAGAATTGGGAATAGCACACCACTTTATATTGCAAAAATAAGTGAAGATATTATTGGAATTCAAACTTTTAAAGTAGGTATAGGATCAACAGGAACTTTTGTTGGTATTGCAGATACCACAATGAACTCTGGACTTCTATTCTTTACGGGAATTGGTACTGGAACTAAGCATAGTATTAAGACAGTAAAAGATAATGTCGTTACTGGTGAAGCAAATAGAAATGAAGTAACAGTTTCTACTGCATCGACTCATGGATTAATTATTGGCGAATCAGTCAAAATGACTGTAACACCAGGAATCACCACTACTGTTACAGTTAAATATAATGATCATAATAGAAGAATTGTATTCAATTCTCTTGGATTTACAACAGCAGGAGTAAGTACAAGTCAAAATACAATTAGCATTAGTGATCATGGATTTAATACAGGAGATAAAATAATTCTTGATTCCAATCCAGCTCCTACTGGATTAGAGGATCAAAAGATTTACTATGTTTCTAAATTTTCTAAAGATAAAATTAGACTTTGTGAATCGAAGTATGAAACTGAAAAATTTCAACCCAATTTTGTATCAATTGATATTGCAAGAAAAGGAAATATTCTTCCCGTTAACCCACATCTAAATGTATTTTCTGGTAACACTGTAGTATTTGATCTAAGTGACTCGTCTTTATCTTCTTTAAATGCATCTACTCTTTATTCTGCATTTGACATGAATCTTTATAAAGATTCTAATTTTACAGATAGATTTGATGGCACACTTTCAAATAATATCTTTGAAATAACTAAGTCTGGAAAAGTTGGTATTGATGCAGATGCCAAACTTACTTTGGTAGTTAATAATAATGCACCAGAGAATCTCTTTTATAAGTTCTCGGTTATAAATTCTGATTTTGTTGATTCATTTAAGAAAGAAATTGTTGTAGATGAAGAAGTAAATGGATTCAATAAGATTGATGTCGTAGGTAGTACATATCGGGGTGAATTTGTACTGACAGGAACTGGATCTACTTTCTTCAAGTATGACATTCAAGAAATTCCCGAAAGATCTTCATATTCATCTAATAATGGTGGTTTATCTTACACGACAAATTCTTTAAATGCTTATGGCGGAATTTCTAGTATCGATATTACATATAAGGGTGCAAATTATAATGAAATAGTTGGTGTATCAACGATTGTTGGAATAACCACAGGAACTGGAGCCATTCTTGAACCGTCAAGTAATACAATTGGTAAGATTCTTTCAACAAAAATTGAAAACATTGGTTTTAATTATCCAACAGATAATACAATTCGTCCCACTACGAATCTTCCAGAAGTTCTTTTACTTGAATCTTTAACCTCATTTAATAAAATAGGCATTTCTTCTGCTGGCAATAATTATAACATTGCTCCGAATCTTGTTGTTCTTGATGGGGTGACTGGAAAAAATATTGATGATGTTGATCTTTTCTATAAACTTGGAGATTCTGAAGTAACCATTAGAAAGAATACTAAAGGAATTTCAAACATTACTCCTACTATCATTCCAATTAACAATTCAAACGGAGTTGCAATCAATAGTATTTCTTTTGACATTGTTAGTAAAAATGTAACAGTCGGATTTGACACAGGATTTAGTGATCAATCTCCATTCAATGTTGGCGACAAAGTTCTCATTGAAAATGTAAGCGTTGGCGTTGGATCAACTGGATCTGGTTATAATTCAGTCGATTATGATTATCAATTGTTTACTCTGACAGATGTAAATATTCCTCTCGGCGGTAGTGTTGGCGTAGTTACCTTCAGTCTTTCAGGAATTATTGAAGATAATCTATTTGCTGGAAATTATGACTCAACCAATTCTGCAGGAAGAATAATTAACCAGAATGCTTTCCCACAATTTAACATCGAACTTAAAAAGAATGATTTCTTACTAGGAGAAAATGTTGTCTCTGGTAGTGGAGAGGGTAAAGTAAATAGTTGGAATAATAAAATCGAACTTCTTAAAGTCTCAACTTCTAGAGATTTTAAAGTTGGAGATCTTGTAACTGGACAATCTTCTGGAACTCAAGGAACTGTCAAGTCAAAACTTGAATTTAATTCTGAAATTAAAACTGGATCATCATCCATTGTTGAAAAGGGATGGAATAAAACCACTGGATTCTTTAATAACAATCAACAAAGAATTCCTGATAACTTCTACTATCAAAACTTCTCTTATGCAATTAAATCTAAAATTCCTCTGCAGGATTGGGATGACACAGTAAGTTCACTCAATCATACTGCAGGATTCCTTAAATTTAGTGATCTAATCATTGAATCTATTGATCAGAGCCCTAATCTTGGAGTCTTTACAGACGAGTCTTCTGACGTTTCTTTGACAGTTGATATTTTACCAGTTCCCGTATATGGAGGAGGAAATGTAAGGGGCGAATTTGGTGGTGGTATAAGTCTTAATTGTTATCCTGCTTTTGATTTAGTTACTGAAAATTCCAAAACTGCTTCAGGGAAGGTTTACTCTGATAGAATTTTCTTAGAAAACAGAGTTCTTACTGATTATTTTGAATCTGTCGGAAACAGAGTTTTAACTATTGATGATTTTAGCACACAGTTTAGCAACGTAGAACGTCCTACAAGATTTAGTATTGTCAAGAATTTCTTAACTGATCAAAGAACTAAGAAAATACTAACTTTTGTTAAAGATAAAGTACTTCCAGAGAGGCAAACTTCTCTGGTAACCTTGATTCAAGATGGTGTAAATGCAGAGGTTCTTAATTATGGAAGAGTTGAAAATTCATTAGATCTAGGTTCATTTGATTTTAGAATCCAAGGTTCACAAGGACAACTATTATTCTACCCAACTAAGTATCAAAATAATAACTATAATATCTCATACTGCAGTTTTGATCTTGATAATGGTGTATCTGGAATTGGAACGTTTGCGTTGGGTGAGATTTGTGACATCAAATCCACTCAAGTAGAAATTCCTGCTTCAACAAAAACTACTATCGTAGGAATTGCTTCTACTTACAGATCATCTAAGGTTTTGGTTGAATTTAATTCAAATACCGGAGTTTATTCTTTTAATGAACTCAACATCATTCATGATGACACAACAGTTGAAATTCTGGAATATGGAGATATTTCGACTAACATTGGATCAAATGTTCTAGGATTTGGCACATATTCTGCTGAAATGTCCTCTGGAACTATCAATTTGGATTTCACACCAAATCCTGGATTAGCTCTTACGGCAAATACAATCAGGGTTTCGATGTCGAGTGTTGATTCTGTTGGGGTTGGAACTACTGTTATTGGCGATACTACTGAGAATATCGCATCTTTAGAATCATTCTACACCTCAATATCTTCAAGTGGTTCTCCTGGGATACACACAATTGCAACTTACACAAACATCGCAGATACATCTGATTATAGTGCAGCATATTACATAGTAAGTATTGAAGATACTACAAATAATCAATATCAAATGTCTGAAGTCATTGTACTGAATGACACATCTCAATCTTATGTTACTGAATATGCTAATCTTGAAACATCATCAGGAATTGGAACAATTGGAGCACTGTATGTATCTGGAAATACGCATTTACAATATACGCCTCCAGCGAGTGCAGATGTACAAGTACGAGTGTTCCAACAATCAGTCCAGTTAGTTAATAAAGATAATACTGAAAATACTGAAATTGATTTAAATAATGCATCGATAACTGCTGGTTATGGTTTTTACGATGGAACTTTAATTGATGTTAAGAGATCGTTTGAATTAACTCATAATGGACTTCCAATTTTCCAAAGAAACTTTGATGGAAGTAATACAGATATTGTAGATACAACTAACAATACAATTAGAATTCCAGATCACTTCTTTACAACAGGAGAAGCGGTAACTTATTCCGTTGGGGTATCAACCACTGTTCGTATTGGCATTGAAACAACATCATTTGCTGGAATTGGCAACACTAATATTCTTCCAACCACTACATCAGTTTATGTAATTAAAGATAGTGATTCTTCAATTAGGTTTGCATCATCTGCACTAAATGCTAACGCAGTAACACCTGTTGCCATTGGAATAACTGATGTCGGGATAGGAACTTTCCATACTTTAAGATCAAGTAAGCAGAACACAAAATGTTTAATTGCCCTCGATAATTTTATTCAAAATCCGATTGTTTCAACCGCAATAACGACTACTGTAGATAGAGAAATTACAATTGGCGATGCTGTTGTTAAAACTATTGGAGTAACATCGTTCTTTGCATCTGATTTAATACAAGTTGAATCAGAAATTATGAAAATTAATACTGTTGGTTTTGGTACTACCAATGGACTTCTAGTTGATCGTGGATGGATGGGAACAGGTATTGCAACTCACTCAGTTGGTGTTGCTGTTACCAAAGTTGATGGAGCGTATAACATTGTAAATAATACCATTAACTTTTACACAGCACCTCATGGGCCCACTCCTTTAAGTTCAACTACGAATCCACCAGACGAAAGAGATTTCACTGGAATAACCACTTTCTCAAGGTTCCAAGGAAGAACATTCCTAAGATCTGAAAATACTGGAAGTGTGAGAGATGCTTATCATTCAAATTATGTATTTGATAGCGTTGCAGATCAATTTGATGCAACTACCAAAATATTTACCTTGAAATCTGAGAATGAAAATGTAACCGGATTCTCAACCAATAATGCTGTTGTTCTTCTAAATGGCATATTCCAAGGCCCTACTGGGCAGTTATCTATTGATCAAGATTACACATTGAGTGAAGCATCAGGAATTAGTAGTATAACATTTACAGGTACTGCTACCTCTGTTGCATATGATCCTAATAATGCAAATATTCCCGTTGGTGGATATATTGTTTCGGTTGGATCTACAAGTGGATTGGGTTATCAACCACTTATTTCTGCTGGTGGAACCGCTGTTGTATCAGTTGCTGGAACCATTACATCAATTAGTATTGGCAATACTGGTTCTGGTTATCGCTCTGGTATTCAAACAGTTAATGTTGGTGTTTATACTTCTTCTACAGGTAGAACTGGAATTGAATTTATCGGAACTGCTGCGGTAAGTAATGGACATATTGTTAGTGTTGCTATCACAAATCCAGGATCTGGATATCTGATTGGATCAGAACCTGTGGTTGTATTTGATGCCCCACTTTCATATTCTAACATTCCCTTAATTTATTCAGAAGATTCTTCAGCAGGAGTTGGAACACAGGCAACTGTTGATATTGTTGTTGGACAGGGTTCGAGTGTAATTGATTTTGAAATTAGAAATTTTGGATATAGTTACGCTCAAAATCAAATTTTGACTGTTACTACTGGAGGTTCTACTGGTATTCCCACCGATGTAAGTCATACATTTAAGGAATTCCAACTTACTGTAGATAAAGTCGATTCTGATAAATTCTCAGCATGGCATTTCGGCGAATTAGAGCGTCTTGATAATATTAATAATGAATTTGATGGAGTTAAGAGAAAATTCACAATTAAGAGAAATGGATCTCCTGTTACTGTAAGAGCAGCAGTAGGATCTAATATTGACGTTAAATCTACACTTCTTATTTTTATCAATGATATTCTGCAAGTACCTGGAGAAGCATATGAATTTAATGGTGGTAGTGTAATTAACTTTGCGGAAGCACCCAAGGGACGTTTTAGTGATGGTTCATATGATGGTGATACCTGCAAAATTCTCTTCTATAAAGGAACAACTGATGTTGATGTTACATTTAACGATGTTCTTTCAACTGTGAAGGATGGCGATGAATTAAGTGTCAGAGGTGATGAATCTTTAGTTCCCAACTCTGTTGATCAAAAATCAAGATTAATAACTGAGATTATTTCTACTGATACTATTGAAACAAATCCTTATTACGGAAGAGGAATTGATTCTAACCCAGATCACGCACGCACAGTGACTTGGTGTAAGCAAACTGTTGATAAAGTTGTTAATGGTAAAATTGTAAGTAAAGCAAGAGAATTGAATTCTGCTTTAGTTAATCCAAAAACAAATCTTATTCAATCTGTTGGTGTAGGATCTACTCAAATTTTTGTTGAGAGCGTAATTCCATTCTTTAACCCCGATGATGAAAATCAAACCGCTAAAAATCAGCAAACCATCAGAATAGTATCACAAAACAATCTCGTATCGGCGGCCGCAACTGCAGTTGTTTCCATAGGAAATACTGTTGAATCAATCACAATTGGTTACGGCGGAACAGGATATACTTCTGCACCGTCTGTAACTATTGAAACACCAGTAGGACTCGGAACAACCACAAGAGCAACAGCTACTGCAACTCTGACTGGGGACACTGTATCTTTAATTACTGTTTCTACACCAGGAATCGGATACACAAGAAATTCTGTTCCTCAAGTCCTCATTGAAGCACCATCTGTTACAAAGGAAACAAATAGAACGTCTCTTTATGAGGGTGATTTTGGTGAAATTGTTGGATTAACATCTACCTCCGTTGGAGTTGCTGCTACTGGATTTGATATGGAATTCTTCATCCCTATTGATTCATTCTTACGTAACACAAAGATTATTGGTACTGCTGTTACTATAAGCGACATTTCTGTCGGGGACTATTTTACTGTTAAAAATAGTAATGTCGGAAGTGGTGTTACATCACTCTATCAAACTGGCGAAACATTAGGTGTTACAACTCAATTCCTTGATTCTGTTTACGAAGTAGCAGCAGTTTCTATTGCTACAACTGCAGTGGCAGGTGTTGGCATTACATATGTCAAAAAAGTTACCGTAAGTGTTGAAGATCTTGGTGATATAACTGGTATCGGACTAACTGAGTTCTATGGTGAGTTCTCATGGGGTAAAATAACACTTGGAGATAGATCAAATGCTTCTGCATTTGATGCATATCTTTTAAATGGCACTTCTGGTATTACAACTGGTGGTGTTGTAAATAGAGTTGAACCTCTTAAACTTGTAGGATACTCTACAACATAACTGATAAATAAGTAAAAAACTACGCAAAAATGGCTGCGATTATAACTGATCAACTTCGTATATTAAACGCAAAAGATTTTATTACTAGTGTTGCATCCACTAGTAACTCTTTCTATTCGTTTGTAGGACTTCCTAATCCTACTGATGTTGATGCGAGTTGGGATAGCAGTCCTCCTGATCCAAGGGATAGTTTTGATGAAGAGAATAATTATTGGGACACAATGATTGCTCTCAAAAAAATTGATACTGATGATGTGAAGCAAGTAATTAAAAAAATTACTTGGAAATCTGGTATAACTTATGACATGTACCGACATGATGTAAAAGCAGAAAGTCCTTCAAAACCTTCAAATGCGATTAGTTTATATGAAGCAAATTATTACGTAATGAACTCTGATTATAGAGTTTACATTTGCTTACAGAATGGAACAAGTCCTGAAAATCCAAGTGGTAGAGCATCTCTCGATGAACCCACTTTTACAGATTTAGAACCTAGAGAAGCAGGTACAAGTGGTGATGGTTATGTATGGAAATATCTTTATACTATCAAACCTGGAGATATCGTAAAGTTTGACTCTACAAACTTTATGCCAGTCCCAAAAGATTGGACTACAACAACTGAAGCAAATATTTCTGCAGTTAGAAACAACGCTAGCACTAGTGGACAATTAAAAATTGTAACAATTACAAATAGAGGAGTTGGATTAGGAACTGCTAATACAACTTACACTCAAGTTCCTATAAAAGGTGATGGCAATGGGGCGGAGTGTACTATTGCTATTAATAATAATTCAAATGTGGAGTCAGTCACAATCTCAAAAGGAGGTTCTGGTTATACATTTGGAACAATTGATTTAGTTGCAGGAAACGTGCCTACAGGAACTACTGCTCCAGTTTTTGATGTAATTGTACCACCTCAAGGCGGACATGGTGCAGATATTTACAGAGAATTGGGAGCAAGAAACGCATTAATCTACTCAAGAATTGAAAACGATTCTGAGAATCCTGATTTTATAACTGGAAATGAAATTGCAAGAATTGGATTAGTACAAAACCCAAAAGCATATGGTACATCATCTAATCTTTCACTAGATAAAGCTGCAGCAACTTATGCGCTTAAACTTACAGGTGCGGGATATAGTTCTGCTACTTTTACTGCCGATTCGTTCATCACTCAAACAGTGGGACTTGGATCTACTGCAGTTGGAAGAGTTGTATCATATGATCAAGTAACAGGAGTATTAAAATATTGGCAAGATAGATCTACTGCAGGATTTAACACCGATGGATCTAAAAATACAAATCCAACATATGGATTCAAAATGGATAGATTTGCACCTAGTATTGCAGATGGTGGATCTTTTAATATTATTGGAGGATCTACAACTCTTGCAATTCAAACCTCATTTACGGGTATATCTACAGAAATAAATAGTCGTACTTATTACCTGGGGCAGTCGTTTAACGAGGGTGTTGCTCAACCTGAGGTTGAAAAATATACGGGTAATATCATTTACGTCGATAATAGGCCCTCTATTACCAGATCGTCCAGTCAAAAAGAAGATATCAAAATTATCTTGCAGTTCTAAGGAATTATGTCACAGGAAACCAATCTCAACGTCGCCCCTTACTTTGACGACTTTGATCCTAAGAAGGATTATTATAAGGTTTTATTTAAACCAGGTTATCCAGTACAAGCAAGAGAATTAACTTCTCTTCAATCAATCCTGCAAAATCAGGTTGAAAAATTCGGACAGCACTTTTTTAAAGAGGGTGCAAAAGTAATTCCTGGAAATGCGACATTTTCTACCAATTATAAATGTGTTCTTTTAGAGAATGCATACTTAGGAATTCCTCTTCTTGATTATGTCGATCAATTAATAGATGCACAAATCACCGGACAAGATTCTGGTGTTACGGCTATTGTCGATAATTATATCCTTAGTTCTGAGTCAACTAAAGATCAAGTAACTCTTTTTGTAAATTATTCAGGTTCTGGAACGAACAATCAAGAATCTGTTTTTAGAGATGGTGAATTGCTGTCTGCAAATATCACGATTTCTACAGCAAACACTTTGATTGCTGATGGAGTTCCTTTTGCATCAACTATTCAGCAAGATGCAACCGCAGTAGGATCCGCTTATTTTATTAGTAATGGTGTTTATTTTGGAAAAGGAACTTTCCTAAACGTAAATGAACAGACATTGATCTTAGATCAATATACCAATACTCCAAGTTATAGAATTGGATTAACTATTGAAGAAACAATTATTAATTCAGATCTTGATCCTCTGCTTACTGATAATTCGGCAGGATTTAACAATTTCGGAGCACCAGGTGCCGATAGACTTAAAATTATTACATCACTTTCTAAGAAAGATTTAACTGACATTGATGATAGTAACTTTGTCGAACTTGGAACAGTTGTTAATGGTATTCTAAGAGAAAAAACAACGAGCGATTACTCTGGTGTTACAGATGAATTAGCTAAAAGAACCTATGCAGAATCTGGTGACTATTATGTTAAGTCTTTTGGACTTAATGTAAAAGAATCTCTCAACAACAATGAAGGTAATAAAGGACTTTTCAGAGACGATCAGACGACATATGGAGGATCAACACCCTCCGAAGATTTAGCAATATATCAAATCTCTCCAGGTAGAGCATTCGTAAAAGGTTATGACGTAGAAACTACAGCACCTACATTTCTTGACGTACCTAAACCTAGAACTACAAAAACTCTTAAATCTCAACAAATCAATTATAAAACAGGAGAAACTCTTAAATTAAATAGGGTTTATGGATCTCCTTCTATTGGCATCGGGAATACTTATATTTTAAGTCTAAGAGATTCGAGAGTTGGTTTGAGTTCAGAACAAACTGCAGGAAAAGAAATTGGATTGGCAAGAGTTTATGATTTTAAATTAAATTCAGGAACATATAACTCATCAAATTCAAATATTAATGAATGGGGATTATCTCTATATGATGTTCAAACTACTACTGAAGTTACATTAAACGAACCTATCACGTTGACTGTGCCGACATTTATTAAAGGAAAACATAGTGGTGCTACAGCATTTCTTAAGGACGCTGCTGATGATACTACTTCGTTAGTATTGTACGAAAAATCTGGCAAGTTTATTAAGAATGAAAACTTCATAATTGATGGAATTGAAAATTCAAGAGTAGCAATCGCTGTAACTGCACATGGAATCAGCGATGTTTTGTCAGTATTTGGTAGTGCAAATGGTACTGAGGTTGGAGCAGCAAGAACTTTCTCTGCTGATGTAGTTCTTGCTAACAATTTTAACATTGGAATTTCTTCCATTACCGCAGCAGATGGAGAGCATTACACATCTATAATACGATCCACTAATCCATTATTTCCAGGACAAATTAAAGCAGGAAATATACTTTCCTTCACTGGTAACTTATCACAAGATCCAATTTTTGTATCTGTTGTAAGCGTAGCAACATCATCAATAACTGTAACCGGTGTTACTACAGTTAGAGGAGTTGCCAGCGGTGCAATGCCCGCATCAATTACAACTTTGACTGATCTAAAAGTTATTGGTGGAGATCTTGGAGTTACTGATGATAGCACTCTCTACACAGAGATGCCAAGAAAAAATATTTCTAATGTAGATTTAAATAATGCATCTTTAACTATTAGAAAAACGCAGCAGGTTAATATCGTAGACAACAAGTTATCTGCTGCAGTTACATCAGAATCAAACGAATCTTTCTTACCATTTACTCCTGAAAGATATACTCTTATTAGAAGCGATGGAACAACTGAAGAACTAACTTCAGACAAGGTTCAAATTAATTCTGCATCAAATCAGTTAGAAATTTTTAATCTTGGACTTGATAATGAGGAGGCGACTCTTGTTACAACTCTCACAAAAATTAAACCGAAGGCCAAGAACAAAATTAAAAATAGAGTAAATTCTATTATTATTAATAAATCGGTAAATAGTGCTTCTGGAATAGGATCCACAACTCTTAATGATGGACTTACATATGGAAACTATCCTTATGGAACAAGAGTTCAGGATGAAAATATTTCTCTTAATTCCGCCGATTTAATCGAAGTTCATGGAATCTACGAATTAGCGACGGATCCTTCAGCAGATAACACAGATCCATCCTCTCCATCAATGACTCTGGCTAATTTATCAGGGCCTACAGCAAAAACCTCTGATTTAGTGATTGGCGAATCTATTATTGGGGAGACTTCTAGCGCTCATGCTATTGTTGGTGTAAAACAAACTGATTCTAAGATTGCATTTCTTCCAAAAAACCAAATTAGTTTTAAAGAAGGAGAAATTGTTGTTTTTGGTGAATCTCAAACAAGAGCATCAATTGTAACTTTAGATACTCCAAGTAAGGATGTTTCTTTCAAGTTTACCTCTTCAAATGGACAAAATGGAGAATTTTACAATTTTGGAGTTTTAAACAGAAAAAATAACGAAAAAGCACCTCAGAGAAAGTTGATTGCATATTTCTCTAATGGTTATTATGAGTCTACTGATGATGGAGATATAACAACTGCAAATTCATACTCTAATTTTGATTATTCATTTGAAGTTCAAAGTGTAAACTTTGTAAGAAATTCTGATATTATTGATATTCGTCCAAAAGTTTCTGACATTTCGTTGGTATCTGAAGATGACAGATCTCCACTTGAATTTTATGGAAGATCATTTAATGTAACTGGAAACTCTGCACCCAATATTCTCGCTTCAAATGAAGGAATCTTGACAGATTTTTCATTCTACCTTGGAAGAATTGATAGAATTTACTTGACAAAAGATGGTGTATTCCAAGTTAAATATGGAACACCCTCTGAAAATCCACAAAATCCAACTTCCGTTGATGATGCTCTGGAAATTGCCACAGTATCTCTTCCTCCGTTTCTTTATGATGTAAGTAATGCTTCTAAGAAATTCTTAGAACATAAGCGTTACAGAATGACTGATATCAAACAACTTGAAAATAGAATTAAGAATCTTGAGTTCTTCACATCACTCTCTCTTCTTGAAACAAATACTTCTAATTTGTTTGTTCCTGATGCAAACGGACTAAACAGATTTAAGTCCGGATTCTTTGTAGATAATTTTACATCATTTCTTGCTCAAGAAGAATCTGTTGTTCTGAAAAATAGTGTTGATTTCAATCAAAAAGAGGCTCATCCAAGTCACTATACGACACAAACTGACTTAACAATAAGTAAGACAGGATCTGGAGATTTGAGAACTCAAGATCCAGATGGAACTAATATCAGAAAGACTGGTGATATTGTAACACTTGACTATACTGATGAACCGTTCATAGAACAAAAATTTGGAACAAGAACTGAGAGTGTAACACCATTTATTATTGGATTCTGGGTTGGTGCTCTTGCACTTGTTCCAGAATCAGATTCTTGGGTTGATCCAGTCAGACTTGATGCAAATATTGTCATAACAGAAGGAAATTTTGCAGAAACTCTTGAGAGAGCAACAAGGACTCTTAATGTTGATCCTCAAACAGGGTTTGCACCAGCTATTTGGAACACCTGGGTTAATAATTGGACGGGACAAGAACCACGTTTAGGATCTGAAAATAGAACAGCAATTTCTACAGTAGGAAGAACTACCACTACTGATACCTTTAGAGACACCACACGTCAAATATTTGACACTGGTGTCGCAACCAGAACTGGAACACAAACTGCAGTTGTTCAGCAATTTGAAAATGAATCTCTTGGAGATAGAGTAGTTAGTAGAGATATTATACCTTTCGCAAGATCAAGAAATATAGAATTCAAGATCGATTCACTTAAACCCAATACACAAGTTTATGCATTCTTTGATGGTGTAGACGTTTCCTCTTATTGTATTCCAAAGCTTCTTGAAATCAACATGATTTCAGGTACTTTCCAAGTTGGAGAAACCGTAAAAGGTTCCATGCGTTCAGTTGGTGACACATCAACTTCTGAGGCAGATCGAGAAATTTCATTTAGATTAGCTCAAGCAAATCACAGATCCGGAACATTTGATTCAGCAAGTGAAGTTTTTACTAAAAGTCCTTATAACAAAGATCAAACTCTTCCAAGTGCTTATACGTCAACCTCTACTATTCTTAATATAGATACATTTGCGCTTTGTGATCAACCACAGGCCGAATTTATTGGTAGTGTTTCACCTGAAATGATTTTGGTAGGCGAGACAAGTGGTGCTCAAGCCACTGTTTCTCAAGTGAGATTGGTATCGGATGGCAGTGCTTCCTTAATTGGAAGTCTGTTTTTACCCGATCCCAATATTGACACTAATCCCAGATTTGAAGTAGGAACAAAAGTTCTAACCTTTATTGATGATACAAATAATGATATCAGAAATGCATCTACTCGTGCAACTTCAACATTCTTGATAAGTGGTATTGTTGAAACTGTTCAAGAAAATATCGTTTCAGTTAGAAATGCCGCAATTCAATCTCAGGCTGTCAATGATGAAAGGCCGATAGAGCAAGAAAATACAACTATAGACACCGAAGTAGTATCATCAGAACTTATTGATACAAGTACTGAAACTACTAATCCACCTGATCCCCTCGCTCAAACGTTTGTAATAGAAGATAAGACTGGTGTTTTCTTCACCAAGTGCGATATTTTCTTCGAGCAAGTTGATAATATTAATATACCGGTAATTTTTGAATTAAGAACTACACAAAATGGTGTTCCAACCACAAAAATTCTTCCGTTATCTCAGAAAATACTCTATCCCAAAGATATTGAAGTAAGTGATGATGGATCTAAAGCCACAACATTTGTTTTACCTGCACCTGTATATCTCGAACCTGCCGTTCGATATGCAATAGTCATCAGATCTGCTTCTGCAAGATATAAAGTCTTTATCTCAAGGGTAGGTGAAAATGATAAATTAACTCAGACTTCAGTATCCAATCAACCTTATCTTGGATCTCTTTACAAATCACAAAATGGAGCTGTTTGGGAACCAAGTCAATGGGAAGATCTTAAATTCACCGCTTATAGAGCTGAATTTGTCAGTAATGGTTCATTTGAAATTTATAGTCCTAGACTCAATACTGGTAATAAGCAAATAGCAAAACTTCTTCCTAATCCAATCAGTCTTACATCCAGATCTGTTCGTATTGGTATTGGATCTACACTTCAGGATGAGGTATTGACATTAGGAAATACTGTATCGCAAAGTGGTAATAACGCCTCTGGTAATTACATTGGAAATGCAGGTATTGCCACAGGAAATTTAAACATCATTAATGCTGGTATAGGATTAACTCCCTCCTCAGGTGATTATGGTTTTAATGGAGTTGAACTTGTAAATATTACTAGTAGTGGAAGAAATGCAAAAGCAGACATTTTTGTTGAAAATGGAGTTGCTATTGCTGCTACAATTTCTGAAAATGTTGCTGCAAGTGGAGGACAAGGTTATGTTGTCGGTGATGTATTAGGAATTTCTACAATAGGTAATAATAACCTTGGAAGGAATCTTAGACTTTCATTAGTTTCAATTGCTAATACTAACGAGATTATCTTAGATAATGTTCAAGGAGACTTTATCACAGGTGTTGGACACTCGCTTCAGTTTGTTAAAAATAATGGATTTACAACCGCTCTTAATCATGCTACAGGTGGAAATGTTTTAATTGATGGTATCAACAATGTCATTTCTGATGGAGTTCACTTTATAGTGAATCATAAGAATCATGGTATGTACTTTGCTGATAATAAAGTGGCAATTTCTGATGTTGAGTCGGACATTCTTCCGATTAAATTGGCATCTGCATTAGATGCTTCTTCAACATCAACTATTTCTGTAGATGCAACGACTGGATTTGATACATTTGAGAATGTTGGAGTGGGAACTACTAACGTAGGTTATCTAAGAATTGGTGAAGAAATTATTTCATATGAGTCTGCTTCTGGAACCTCTATCACCATCACTGAAAGAGGAATCGACAGCACTACTGCAAAGAATTATCTCGCAGGCACTAAAGTTCATAAGTACGAACTTGGTGGTATATCTCTCAGAAGAATTAATAAAACTCATGATCTTAATAATGTAACTGCAACAGAACCGCGTACATTTGATACCTATAAGGTAAAACTTGACATGGGAACAAGCGGAGTTGGACGTTCAACTGGAGAAAGTTTCCCAATTCTTTACATGAATGAAACTAAATCAACTGGTGGATCTAAAACTAAGGCTACTCAAAATATGCCTTTTGAGATTTTAACACCTCAAATTGGACACTTAACAGTAACAAATACGAATATCAGTGCCGAAGTAAGAACTATATCTGGTTCTTCTATTAGCGGAAATGAAATTCCATTTATTGATCAGGGATTTGAAGATATTGCAATTTCTAAACCAAATTATTTCTCTACCCCAAGAATTATTGCCTCTAAGGTAAATGAGGATGCAAAACTTACTACTTTACCTGGTAATAAGTCAATGACAATGAGACTCAATCTTGGAACCACTGATTCCAGGGTTTCGCCTGTCATTGATACTCAGAGAATGAGTGTTCTTACTACTTCAAACCGCGTTAATAGTGTAATTACTGATTATGTAACTGACAGTAGAGTTAATAGTATTGATGCTGATCCTACTGCTTTCCAATACTTGTCTAAAGAAATTTCATTAGAAAATCCAGCAACATCATTAAAAATTATAGTTGATGTTTACAAGAATAAAGATGCTGATATTAGAGGATTATTTGCAATTTCTGATCATCAGAACTTTAATCCCATCTATGAATTATTCCCTGGATTTAATAATATTGATGAAAGAGGACAAATTATTGATGTTGCAAATAATGATGGATCTTCTGATTCCAAAGTTTCACCTGTGGAAGATTATAGAGAGCATACATTTACAATTGATGATCTTCCCTCTTTCAAGTCATACAGAATTAAACTTCTCCTCACATCTAACAATCAGGCAAATCCGCCAAAAATTAGAAACCTTAGAGTGATAGCACTTGCATAATGAAAAAACTTAAAGTTGAGGGGCATAATAACCTCCTCAGAGACAGCGAAACTGGAGCGATTATCAATGATGATAAATCTGGTTTTTCTTCTTATATGATGAATAAAACCATCAAACACGAAGAGAGCACTAGAATACAGAATGTTGAGAGAGATCTTGCTAATATTCATAGTGAAATCTCTGAGTTAAAAATGTTAATCAAGGAGGCACTTAATGGATCCCGATAAAATTGAACTCAAAAATTTAACTAAAAGTTTTGAATACACTAAAATTGCATCGGAAATAGATGGATGTGACGATCGAGATATGTTGAGAAGTATTGCCAAATCTTTTGTTAAACTTTATTATAAGCAGCAAGAGACTTTGTCAGTAATTAACATAGATCCATAAA
>VMHT01130142.1_pt1 | contig 25313 bp, 22 predicted proteins | sample 4693611 | NCBI WGS metagenome assembly VMHT01 (sample SAMN12280063, study PRJNA550983) | marine metagenome | isolation source: seawater sampled from same location over 5 years 0.02-0.2 micron viral filtrate | place: USA: collected off the coast of southern California halfway between the port... ...
CAGGGCATTTCAGATCATGGCTATCAAAGGCCTGAGCGTGTCAGAGATGGCCCGTACCATCAACGCCACCCTGTTACAGTTATTACCGGGTAACATGTTTTTTGCGGCTATTATTGCCGAAATCGATGCCGACGGGTGTCAGCACCATATCTGGCATGGCGGGATGCCCCAGTTGATGCGTAAACGGGCCCGTGACAATCATATTGAAACCCTGTGCCCGGCACATATGGCTTTAGGCATCTTGGGCGAAGATGAATTTGAGAGCCATTGTATAACGCTAAAATGCGACCCTGGCGATACGTTATTGCTGTACACCGACGGGTTGATTGAAGTCTGTAACGACCAGGGCGAGATGCTCAATGAAGAGGGCGTGAAACAGTGGTTCGAGCAACCGGGGATTTCGGCTGACCAGTTGTACCGGCAGGCTCGTGAATATATGGGGGCAGATAACCCGGCCGATGATATGACCATCGTCATTTACACCTGTACGGCCTTTTCTCAATCAACCGCGGCGCTGTATAGACCGGCTTTACCATTAACTGTGTCCATGCAACTACAGAACGCTCAGTTGCAGGATACTGAAGTGATCACCCGGTTCGTGGATACCATTTGTGTCGACCCCGCCATGACTGCGGTGCGCAGTAATTTGTTTACCGTGCTCAGTGAGCTTTTTAACAATGCCCTGGAGCATGGGGTCCTGCAGCTGGACTCGGGCTTAAAAGCTACCGAGGAAGGCTTTCTGGAATATTATCAGCTACGCGAAACGCGCTTACGGGCTCTGCAGCAAGCACATATTACCATCGGTTATCACTACAACCCGAATGACAAGGGCATTACGCTCACAGTGGCCGATTCGGGCAATGGTTTTGATATCAATGCGTTACAAGTTCATGGCGAGGATGACTGCTATGGACGAGGGTTATCTTTGGTACAGGATATTTGCCAGCAACTTACCTACTACGAAGGGGGCCGTAAAGTTTGTGCTGTGTTACCTATGCCGTGGCCGGCGGGCGGTTAGCGAGGGGGGAGGCCTAGGTTATCGTGAATTTTCGACCAATAAACCCACCATAATGAACAAACTTTTCAACCTGAAGGTCGTAGAAAAGGCAATAGGTAACAAACAGGTTTAGGTGTATGTTAAAAGCAGTTCTTGATTTATTCGATCGCCCCGGCGAAGAAACCCAGGCTTCACAATATTCTGTAGAGCTGGCGACCGCGGCTTTACTAAGTGAAGTTATCCGAGCCGATCATGATGTTAATGAAAGCGAAAAAATCGCTTACCGGGACATTCTTGAGCGCCAGTTTTCCCTTGATCAGCAAGCGCTGGATACCTTGATAGAAGATGGCCATGAGACTGCTGATGATGCGGTAGGTTTGGTGCATTTTACTAAAGTTATCAACCAAAAATGCGATAATGAACAAAAGAAGAATATCTTAACCAGCCTCTGGGAACTTGCTTATGCTGATGATAATCTTGCGCCTATGGAAGAGCATACTATCCGGCGCATTGCCGACCTTTTGTATATTCCTCATAGCCAGTTTATTAAAACCAAGCTTTCAGTGTCCGACGAGTAACGCAGTTAACTGCAGTATCCGCTGAGTACGAGTGAGCACGGCCCAGGGTAGCAGTAAAGTGTTCAAATCTATTAAAACCCCCATTGCGATTATGTTGGTCGGGGCCGTGCTGATCATCTCGGCGCTGGTAACCTTGTTTGCCGCGCAAAAGCATGAACAGCTATATACAGAGTCAGTAAAAAGTAATCTCACCGCGCTGGCCCGTAACCTGGCGGCTGATTTGTTACCGGTCCTGGCGGCGTCTTCTTCCGGGGGGGCGAGCCAGACCGAGGCGCCGGGACTGCCTGAAAACCCGACACCAGGAGCAGGGCCCGGCTCTCAGGCAGATCCTATGCAGGCTATTATGAAGCGGGTGGCAGCCTATGAGCACATCGTTCAGGCCCGGGTTTACGATGGTCAAAAAGTATTACTTCATAGCCAGACCGGAATAGCCGGGCATCAATACGGCCTGCCAAAGAATGATCCATATGTATTACTACTGGACTCGCCCTCCGGCACTTACCACATTGATGATCAGCTCATAGCCAGTCGTCGCATTATTAAAAATGGTGTTACCTATGGTTATCTGATGATCATGAATGACATCAATACGCCGGTAAGCAAAAGCTGGCGTACCCTGCTTTGGCATGTGGGCCCACTGGTGGTGCTGAGTCTGCTGATGACTATTGCTCTTGGACTTTACTGGCTGAACCGCTTGCTAAACCCGTTAACACGCTTATCACGCTTCACCCATCAGCTGAGCCAATCAAAAGATTATACCCGGCGTTTTAAAACCCGGGCAAGGGGTGAGGTCGCCCGCTTAGGCCAGAACGTAAATATGTTGCTGGATACCATAGAAGCCGAACTGACCATTAATGACGAGCAGAATCAAACTCTCATCGAACAGCAGCAAACTATGTCGAGACTCGCCAACTACGACAGTCTTACCGGGTTACCGAATCGTCAGTTTGTGATGGATAACCTGCGCCTGGAGTTGGCCCGGGCTAAACGCCAGGGCACCGACTTAGCACTGATGTTTTTTGATCTGGACGGGTTTAAAGGAATCAATGACTCGCTGGGCCATGAAACAGGAGATTTGATCCTTATAGAAGTCGCAGATCGGGTTGCCGGTATGTTACGGGAAAGTGACCTGGTGGCCCGTCTTGGCGGTGATGAATTTATTATTGTACCGGATCGTGATGTCACCGATGTCAGTCTCGAAAATCTGGCGCAACGCGTGATTGCTGCGTTTGAAGAGCCATTTCATTTTCGCGGACTGGCCCTTACCGTGGGGATGAGTATTGGTATCGCCCGGGCTACCGAGGCCGATTTTGAGCTCAGCCAGCTAATGAGCAATGCGGATCTGGCCATGTACCGGTCTAAAGCTCGTGGGCGGGGTATGTCCACTATTTTCACCAATGAAATGGTGGAAACTCACAAACGTAAACTGTCCATTGCCAACAGCATCGATCAGGGCATCACAAATAAAGAGTTTGTATTGTTTTACCAACCCAAAATTGATCGCAATGGCCAGGTAATAGGCTTTGAGGCATTGATGCGCTGGGAGCATCCTGAGTTTGGTCTGGTATTACCCGGCGAATTTATTCCTGTAGCCGAGCAAAGCGGTAAAATTTCGTTGCTGACCCGGTGGGCTATCGAGCAGGCTTGTGGCGACCTGCCTTTGCTACAGTCAGTCATGCAACATAAGTTTCGGGTGGCTATTAATCTATCGGGCCACGATTTGCGGCATACCGAACTGTTTGATGTTATCCACCATGTGTTTACTGAGCAACAGGTCAATCCGGAATACATTGAATTTGAAGTTACCGAATCGGCATACCTCGAAAATTTTGCATTTGCGAATAAACTTTTCAAACGTCTGAGCAATATGGGTTGTGCCATTGCGCTGGATGACTTTGGTACAGGCTACTCATCACTAAGCTATCTGACGCAAATCTCTATTGATACGCTCAAAATTGATCGGCAATTTGTGCGGGAAATCAGTACCTGTCACCGTAGCCGTCTGGTTACCGGCTCTATTATCGATTTAGCGAAGCGGCTGTCACTGACCATTTGTGCCGAAGGGGTAGAGGAGCTTAGTCAGTGGGAATATTTGTTAAATCACGGTTGCGATCATGTGCAGGGTTATTTGTTCAGTAAACCCTTACCCTTGGAAAAAATCGCACTGTTACCAGACTATTTTGACTTTGGTCCTGGAACGCGACCGCGGTCACAGAGCGAGGGTGAAAGCTCATTGTGACATGTTGGTGAACAGCAACACATTATTACCGGAATGAGAACAATGTCCCCGATCTTCAATTTAAGTTGTTAATATTCAACTGCTAATACATCCTGGCATGTTTCTGGCTTAGTTAGTGTTGTTATTACTTTTTGGCTACATAAAGCGCAACACGCCATCTTTGCCAAAGTCAGGAGCAGCTTATGAAACGCATCGAAAAAGTCTTTCTAATTTTAGTCACTATTATTGCAGTACAGTCTGTGGCAGTAGCCAACGCTAATGCAAACGAGTCAACCATTGCCCGGTTAGACGTTGATCTGGATGGTCAGGTGTCACTTAAAGAAGCGGTCTCCGATACTGAACTCTTGCGTAAGTTTGCTCGTCTGGACGATAATAAAGACGGCAAACTCAGCGAACAGGAACTTTCGGGTGACGAGTTTGTAGCAAAGGCAACTGCTAAACCTTAATCCAAAAGGTATAACAAGCAATAAGGAGCGTTTCGTCTCTGACTTGCTAGCAATTTAGGGGTATGCCATTCTGATTGGCCGTTTTTCTTTCAGTGAGCAGGTAGTGCGACTCGGTTCCTTACGACAATTAACACTTGCCAGTTTTGTGCTGGCACTGGTGCCACTTATTGCATTGTTATGGCAAAGCCAGAACGATTTAGCCAAAGTGGGCAAAATGACCCACGTCGAAACGCGCTACGTGGTGGATGTGGTGGGGTTGATGCAACAAATCGATGGCGCCGCTATCGATTTGGAACGTGCGCTGCGACAATATGCCATTATTCGCAACGAAACAGTGGCAGAGCTTACCGACAATGCCATTATTCAGTTTGTCGAGGCCCTTAAAGAACTGTGCAATAGTTTACCGGCCAGTAATACCTGCGACACCATCAAAAAAGACATCACTCAGCTAAAAACCTTCCGCAATATCGATGATACCCGGGTGCTCAACGCCTATCTGGGTGCCATGAATAACCATGTATCACTGATGCGAAAAGATGTAGATACGGCTATACAGCAGCGCCTGGAAGTACAGAAAAACGATTTGAACGCCATGCAGGCGAAACAAGCCTGGTCAACAGCGATGTTGGTAAGCGTTTCTTTGCTTCTGATTTTGCTGGGCAGTCAGCTGATTGTTAATCCGGTCAAGAAACTTAAACAGATTATCCGTATACTAGCGCAGGAGCAGGGAACGTTACCGCCGCTATCGACGCAGGCGCCTACGGAACTAATAGGGGTAGAAAAAGACTTACACTGGCTGGCTGACCGGCTACAACAACTGGAACATATTCGTACCGCGCTGTTGCGCCATGCTGCCCACGAGTTAAAAACGCCGCTGGCGAGTATCAAGGAAGGGTGCAGTCTGCTGTCTGAAAATGTAGTGGGGCAGTTGAACACCCAGCAAACCGAAGTGCTGGCTTTATTGACCTCAAGCACACAACGACTCAATACCCTGATTGAAAAGCTGCTAGACTACAACCTGTTATTGCAACAGGCACAGCCTACGTTTACTGAGGTGAATCCGAGCCAGATGGTGAAGGATTGTCTTGAAGATTATGCTCTGGCATTGCAGGAGCGCGAAGTCACGGTAGATATCCGGGTCAGCAAAATCTGGGTAGACGAAGAACTGTACCGCCGGATTCTGGACAATCTGATTTCTAATGCGGTGGCCCACGGCGCCGTAGGCAGGCCGATTAATCTGGCTATTTATGAAAAAGACAAACACATAACCCTGGATGTGGCCAATCGTGGAAAACGCATTACGCCAGAAACGGTGACCCGTTTATTCGAACCCTTCACCCGGGGCGATGATCCACGCAACGATAATGTCATCGGGACCGGCCTGGGACTGTCTATTGTCTCAGACTGTGCCAAACTGATGCATGGCGATGTTGAAGTTGCTGAGGTGGATTACGCCGATGTATGTTTTAGGGTGACTATCCCGCAAGAGGAAGAACAATAATGAAAAAAATGCTAGTTCTGTCACTGGTAGCGGTTCTGACAGGCTGCGCGGGGATGATACCACAACCTGTAAGCGAGCCGGCTGACACTGTAGCCCAACCGGTGACGGTAATTCATGACAGTGATGATATGTGTCTGGTTAGCGAAGACACCACTGAATTTGAGCACCAATGCGATCTTATTTACTGGGCGAATATGTGGATTAAGGCCGATGCAACGGCCTGGCCCCAACGAAAAAACCGTATCGACGAACTTGGTGATACGTTACCCGATACTATTGAGCGGGTAATTTTGTCACTGCCGGTGGACACGCCTTATCAGGCGCGTTTACGGTCACAGCACTGGATCACCAGCATCATCGATAAACTGTCGCCGGCGTTACAGCCGTTGGTAAAAACCATGGTGGATGCGCCCAATAACGAAATGCTGGAGCTGGAATCGGCCCTGGTTATTTTAAATAAAGTCAATGCTGAACAGGCGCAGGCCAGTGAAGCATTGCAACATGAACTTGAAACCCAGCAAAAAAAGCTGGAAGAACTATTGGAAATTGAAGCAACATTGATGGATAAGAACAGGAGTAGCCAGCAGTGAGTGAGTCAGGTAAAAGTAATCCGCAGTTATTGCTGGTAGATGATGACAAAAGTTTGTTACGGCTTCTGACTATTCGTTTAGAAGGTGAAGGTTATCAGGTTACTGCCGTTGAAGATGGTAACGCCGCGCTTAAAAAAGTTCGCAGCGAAGAATTCGACGTCGTACTTAGTGACCTGCGCATGCCGGGGCTTGACGGCCTGAGCCTGTTTGAAGAAATCATGGGCATTCGAAAAGATATCCCGGTGATCCTGATGACCGCCCACGGCACGATTTCGGATGCGGTGGCCGCCACCCAGCGTGGAGTGTTTGGCTTTTTACCAAAGCCGGTGGATCATGAAGAGCTACGGACGCTGCTTAAAAAAGCCCTGAGTCAGTCTCAGGCCTCGCAACCTGGTGAATGGTGTTCAGCTATTATTACCCGCTCACCTGAAATGACGAATGTACTGGATCAGGCGTATCGTATAGCCCAGCGTGAAGTCAGCGTGCTTATCACCGGCGCCAGCGGTACCGGTAAAGAATTGTTGGCTAACGCCATTCATCAGGCCAGCACCCGTAAAGACATGCCGTTTGTAGCCATCAACTGTGGCGCGCTGCCTGAAAACCTGCTCGAATCTGAGCTGTTCGGTCACGCCAAAGGCGCCTTCACCGGCGCCGTTCAGGCCGCCCCGGGTTTGTTTCGCGAAGCCGATGGCGGCACCCTGTTTTTAGATGAAATCGGGGACATGCCAATGACCCTGCAGGTAAAACTGTTACGGGCTTTGCAGGAGCGTCAGATTCGACCGGTGGGCAGTAGCAAGCAGGTGGATATCGATGTGCGGGTTATCTCGGCCACCCACAAAGATTTACACAAAGAGATGGAAGAGGGCACCTTCCGCGAAGATTTGTATTACCGATTGAATGTGGTGAACCTTAAACTTCCTTCACTGAAAGAGCGCAGTGAAGATATCCCTCTACTGGCGCGCACGTTGTTGCAACAAAGCGGCCAGCGTCACAATGTCAATGTAACGCAGTTTTCGGATGATGCCATGCAGCTGATGGTTAAATCCGACTGGCAGGGCAATGTTCGGCAGCTGGTAAACGTGGTGGAGCAATGTGTGGCACTGACCCAGACGCCGGTCATTCCCCTGCATCTGGTGGAACAGGCGTTGTCAGCCACCAAACAAAGCTGGCCCACCCTGACCGAAGCGCGGGATGCCTTTGAACAGCAGTACCTTTACAAGCTGTTGAAAATGACTGACGGTAATGTAACCCGGGCGGCGGAACTGGCCGGCCGCAATCGTACCGACATGCATAAGCTTATGAAAAAGCACGAGCTGGACGCCGCGGACTTTCGTAACACCTCAGAATAAATCTTCCTGCTGACCGGTGGCTGATATCGGGCCGGTCAGCGGGGTTTGCGGGTAACACCGATTGTGAAGCTCCACAAACTGTTGCGCCAGCCATGGCGCATCTTTGTTATCTGGTCTGTGTAAAAATAAAAACGGACTTTTTCCTTCCTGACGCCATTGTTGGCATTTGTGCACCCATGGGGTAAGCATCTGCTGATTGATGTGGTCATCATCACCACCCACAAAACGCACCACCGGCGAGTGAGCCGTAGCAATGACATTTACCGGTACCCGCGGCTTTTTGGTTCGGGCTTCGGCCACCATGGCGTTTTGCGCCGGACCTGCAAACAACGCCCGGGTATCCATAATGATTCGATTGGCGCCATAGCGCATCAACAGACGATTGAGGGCGACTTCGGCCTCGCCTTTGGTAAAAAACTCAGGGTGGCGGACTTCTACGGCTACCTGGAACTCGTCAGCCAGATAGGCCAGCAGAGCATCAAGCTGGCCCAGCCCGGCCGGACCAAAGTGGGCCGGCAACTGAATCAGTAACAGCCCCAGCTGGTTATTCAGCTGACGCATAAGACTAAGCTGTTCTTCCACCCGTGCCTGATTAGCACCTAATATTCCGTTATGGGTAATATCCTGATGCAGCTTAAACGTAAATCGAAATTCAGCCGGTACTGCGGCCTGCCATTTGTTAAGTGTGCTCTGGGAGGGCAGGGCATAAAAGGTGGTGTTGCCTTCTACGGAATTAAAGTAGCGGGCGTAATACTGTAATGTCTGCTGGCGCGCCGCCGGGTCGCCAAACCAGCGACTGGCCCAGCTGCTATCCTGCCACACGGGTAAGCCAAGGTGCAGCGGCGCGGTTACGGGTAAATCTGTTGCGGCGAATGTTGTTTTTGGCATTGGGGTTTATTACGCATTTGTTTATACTATGCGGCCTTATTTTGTCATAAAGCCATCGGTTGCCGCGCGCTTTTTTATCCTGCCACTCCCGCATGCTGTGTTTTTGCACAGTCAGGGTCGGGTTTGTGTGAACACCAGCGCCGGCAGCACCGGTAACAACCAGAACTATCAGGGGTCATCGACCATGCGCACAGATTACTGTGGGAATATTGATTCATCTTATGTCGGACAGGAAGTTACCCTGTGCGGTTGGGTAAACAAGCGCCGCGATTTAGGCGGAGTCATTTTTATCGACCTGCGCGATCGCGAAGGGCTGGTTCAGGTTGTGTTTGATCCTGATTTGCCGGACGTGCTTGAAGAAGCCAATAAGTTGCGTAGCGAATTTTGTGTAAAACTGACCGGTAAAGTAAGAGCCCGGCCTGCCGGACAGGTTAACGATACCATGCGTACCGGTGAAATTGAGATTCTGGGAACCGGCTTACATATTTACAGCAAGGCGAATGCACTGCCCCTTGACTGGAACCAGGAAAACTCTGAAGAGCAGCGTCTGCGCTACCGTTACCTGGACCTGCGTCGGCCCCTGATGAGTCAGCGTCTGAAGTTTCGTTCTCAGGTTACCGCCGCAGTACGCCGTTACTTAGAAGGTGATGGTTTTCTGGATATTGAAACTCCCATCCTGACCAAAGCCACGCCAGAAGGTGCCCGTGATTACCTGGTGCCAAGCCGCACGCATAAAGGTGAGTTTTTTGCCCTGCCGCAATCACCACAGCTGTTCAAACAGTTGCTGATGATGTCGGGCATGGACCGCTATTATCAAATCGTAAAATGCTTCCGAGACGAAGATTTACGGGCTGATCGCCAGCCGGAATTTACGCAAATCGATTTGGAAACCACGTTTTTGGATGCCGATGGGGTGATGGCGATCACCGAAGGTCTGATTCGTGATCTGTTTAACAAGATGCTGAATGTTGAGCTGGGTGACTTTCCACGGATGACCTATGCTGAGGCAATGCAGCGCTACGGATCAGATAAGCCTGATCTGCGTAATCCACTGGAGCTGTTGGATGTGGCCGACTTGCTTAGCTCGGTAGAGTTTAAAGTATTCAGCGGTCCGGCCAATGATCCTAAAGGGCGGGTTTCGGTTATTCGGGTACCCGGCGGCGCGAGTTTGTCTCGTAAGCAACTGGACGAGTACACCAAGTTTGTGGGTATCTACGGCGCGAAAGGACTGGCCTGGCTGAAAGTGAACAGTCTTGAAGGCGGTCAGGAAGGTCTGCAGTCACCGGTACTTAAATTCCTGAGCGAAGATATTACCGATGCCGTGCTACAGCGCACCGGCGCCCAAAGTGGTGATATTCTGTTGTTTGGCGCTGATACGGCCAATGTAGTAACCGAAGCTCTGGGTGCCCTGCGTCTGAAACTGGGTGAAGATCTTGATTTGCTGGAAGGCGAATGGCGGCCACTGTGGGTCGTGGACTTTCCGATGTTTGAAGAAATCGATGGCCAGTATCACGCTCTGCACCATCCGTTCACCGCGCCTCGCGATGTGGATGCCGGGCAGCTTAAAGCTAACCCTGCCGAGGCCTTGTCTGATGCATATGACATGGTATTAAATGGGGTTGAGTTAGGTGGCGGTTCGGTACGTATTCATGATGAGCAAATGCAGTCTGCGGTATTTAGTATTCTGGGTATTGGCGAACAGGAAGCACAAAGTAAATTTGGCTTCTTACTGGATGCCTTACAATTCGGCGCACCACCTCACGCCGGCCTGGCCTTTGGTTTGGACCGTCTGGTGATGCTGATGACGGGCGCTACATCTATTCGCGATGTCATGGCCTTTCCAAAAACCACCACGGCTGCGTGCCCGCTGACTTCAGCGCCTAGCCCGGCAAACGAACAGCAGCTTGCTGACCTGGCGATTGGCGTGGTTAAGAAAAACACCTGATTGCATGGGTTATAAAAGACCTGAATCAGTGTTGGTGGTGCTCTATGATGAGCACCACCGCATTTTATTATTACAACGAGATGATGATGCCAGTTTCTGGCAATCGGTGACCGGCACGATAGAAACCGGGGAGTCCCCCTGAACAAACCGCATATCGCGAGGTTCACGAAGAAATAGGCCTGCAGCTGCAACCTCATCTGCATCAGGTGGTGAACCGCCATCAGAGGAATCGTTTTAAAATACGCTCACGCTGGCTACATCGTTATCCGCCAGGTACTCTTTATAACACCGAACATGTTTTTACCGCGCAGATTCCCGCCGATACGGCAATTGTGCTAACCGAACATCTTTCCTATGAGTGGCTCGACAAACCTGCGGCTTTACAGCGAATATGGTCGCCCAGTAACCGTGAGGCGGTCGATACATTTGTTCCCGGAGCCAAATAATGATTATACTGGGTATAGATCCAGGTTCTCGCATCACCGGGTATGGTTTAATTGCCCGCCGACACGGCAAGTTAGTGTATGTGGCCAGTGGCTGTATCAGGTTAAAAACTGATGCATTACCCGAACGCCTGTCACAGATCTTCAGCAGTGTGGGCGAGGTTATAAAACAATACGGGCCCCAGCAGTTTGCCATTGAGCAGGTGTTTATGGCGAAGAACCCGGATTCTGCGTTAAAGCTGGGGCAGGCGCGGGGGGCTGCGATAGTGGCAGCTACCCAGAGTCAGCTGCCGGTGGCAGAATATTCTGCCCGACAGATAAAACAGGCGGTAGTGGGTAAAGGCGGCGCCGACAAAACGCAGGTTCAGCATATGGTGAAACATCTGCTGGGATTGCCAGGCACACCTCAGGCTGATGCTGCCGATGCGTTAGCGGTGGCCCTGTGCCATGCTCATACCGAACAAAGTTTGATTAAACTGGCCGGACAGGCAAGCAAAACTGTTCGCGGCCGGTTGCGATAATACAGAGCAGTTAATGACATGATAGGTCGAATCAGAGGAACACTGGTGGAAAAGCAGCCACCAGAAGTATTAATAGACGTTGCCGGGCTGGGTTATGAGGTTCAGATGCCCATGACCAGCTTTTATCAGCTACCAGCTCTTAACGAAGAAGTGGTGGTGTACACCCACTTTGTGGTGCGTGAAGACGCCCAGTTGCTGTTTGGTTTTGCCGATAAAATGGAACGCAGCTTATTTCGCGAGTTAATCAAAGCCAATGGGGTGGGACCGAAACTGGCGTTAACGATTTTGTCTGGTATGTCGGCCAGCCAGTTTATGGTCTGCGTGCAAAATGAAGACGTATCCTCCCTGGTGTCCATGCCTGGGATAGGCAAGAAAACCGCGGAAAGACTGGTGGTGGAGCTGCGTGACCGGCTGGCCAAATTTGGCAAAATTCAGGACGTAAACTTACCGGATCTGCCCATGGAGAGCACCAACGGCGCGAGCGTCGTACCCATTAATGATGTACGCGAAGATGCCGCCAGTGCGCTGGTGGCCCTAGGCTATAAGCCCGCGCAGGCCAGTAAAATGGTCAGCGGTGTGTACACCCCTGAGATGGACAGCGAAGCCCTTATCCGCGAAGCGCTGCGTGCAGCACTATAAGAGTCTATTGCCATGATTGAAGCCGATCGTTTAATTGGCGCCGATGCCACTAACGAAGACAAAGTGATCGACCGGGCGATTCGCCCGAAGATGCTGAGCGACTACACGGGTCAGCCCCATGTCTGCGAGCAGATGGAAATTTTTATTCAGGCTGCCCGTAACCGCGAAGATGCGCTGGATCATCTGCTGATTTTCGGGCCTCCGGGATTGGGCAAAACTACGCTGGCCAATATTGTGGCCAACGAAATGGATGTCAGCATCAAGACCACCTCCGGACCGGTGCTTGAAAAAGCCGGCGATCTGGCGGCGTTGCTGACGAACCTCGAGCGTAACGATGTTTTGTTTATTGATGAAATTCATCGTCTGAGCCCGGTGGTAGAGGAGATTCTGTACCCGGCCATGGAAGACTATCAGCTGGATATTATGATTGGTGAAGGTCCCGCGGCGCGCTCGATTAAACTCGATCTGCCGCCCTTTACCCTGGTGGGGGCCACTACCAGAGCCGGGTCGCTGACCTCACCGTTGCGGGATCGCTTTGGTATTGTGCAGCGGCTGGAGTTTTATTCAGTCAAAGATTTAACCACTATCGTATCTCGTAGCGCAGAATTTCTGAATCTTAATATGGATGAAGAGGGCGCGCTGGAAGTAGCTAAACGCTCCCGTGGAACACCGCGCATAGCGAACCGGTTGTTACGTCGGGTACGCGATTATGCTGAAATTAAAGCCAATGGCGTGGTAAGTGCCCAGGTGGCGGCCAGCGCGTTAGACATGCTGGATGTGGACAAGCGAGGCTTCGACTATATGGATCGTAAGCTGTTGCTGGCCATTATCGAAAAATTCGATGGCGGGCCGGTGGGGCTGGATAATCTGGCGGCAGCCATCGGTGAAGAAAAAGAAACCATAGAAGATGTCATCGAACCTTTCCTTATTCAGCAAGGTTTTTTACAACGCACTCCCCGTGGCCGTATTGTCCAACAGCGTGCCTTTCTGCACTTTGGGTTTAGCCCTACCGAATAATAAACCGCAGCTCCTGGTCTTTAACGGGGCTGCGGCAAGTCTTTACGATTTTCCAATTTGCTCTTTTTCATTTTGCTATTTTACAAAGTGGCACACTTTGAGCTTAGCTTTGGGCAAAGCCAGTCAAGGTAATCCTGGGCGAAAGCTCGAGCCGATAGCTAGACAAGATGGCTCGATAAGCTAAAGCGGCCTGCGGTTTAAATAACAGATCTTAAGTCTGAGGCAAGAATTCTGAGCATTGCTGGGAAAATAAAGTTTGGCTAAGCACCGGGCAAAAAAAAGCCCGCTCAAATGAACGGGCTAAAACAACAAGTGTTGAAGGAAATAAATCCAGGGAACTCATGTCTAACAGGAGAAATTCTCATACATCCCGAAAAAATCGTGATGTCTGTGTGACAGATGGTGCGCATTATAGAGTAGATCTGGTTTCTATCAATTGAGTAAAATTATAATTTCAGATTAGAAAAACTAATTGGTTAATAAGGTGTTACAGAGTGGCGTTAAATGCGTTAAATCTATTGTTTTAAATGGCTTATAACGGTATTTTGCACCTCGGATAGTCCCCGTTGTGATTATTATTCGGGACTAAAACGATTAATTATATTGTGGCGGGAAGCATAAGTATGCATAAATGGCAGGTGCGCATTTACTATGAAGATACCGATGCGGGTGGCATTGTTTATTATGCGAATTATCTGAAATTCATGGAACGGGCGCGTACCGAATGGTTGCGTGAGCTGGGCTATGATCAGGATGTTTTACTGGAACAATCTATTGGTTTTGTCGTCAAACGGGTCGAGATGCATAACTATGCGCCTGCGCGATTCAATCAGCTGTTGAGTATTGATTCACAGATTGTAGAATTGAAGGGTGCCAGCATGGTGTTTCAGCAAAAAATTTATAATGAAAGTGGCGAACTACTGGTTGCTGCTGATGTTCAGGTTGTGTGCGTGGATCAGCTTAAAATGAAAGCAAGAAAAATTCCACGCACTTTATTAGGGGATTTATCGCGTGGAATCTGATTTAACTTTTATCGGACTGTTCCTTCAGGCCAGCTTTGTTGTGCAGCTGGTAATGCTGTTATTGCTGGGCGTGTCGGTGGCGTCGTGGACATTTATTTTTCAGCGCACTAAAGCCCTGAAATCTGCCCAGACTGAGATGCGTAACTTTGAAGATAAGTTCTGGTCCGGAGCAGACCTAAACCGGCTGTACCAGGAGCTGTCGGCGCGTACTAACATTGGCGGAATGTCTGGCATTTTCTGCTCAGGCTTCAAAGAGTTTGTCCGGTTGCGAAAAGGCAACACTGCGGTCAACGGTATTGTCGATGGCACCTACCGGGCAATGCGGGTAACCATGTCTCGCGAAGTGGAAGAGCTGGAAAGCCGGTTGCCGTTTTTGGCCACCGCCGGTTCTATCAGCCCCTACATTGGTCTGTTTGGTACCGTATGGGGGATCATGAATGCCTTTATTGCCCTTGGCGAAGTACAACAGGCCACCCTGGCTATGGTAGCGCCGGGCATTGCCGAGGCGCTTATTGCCACGGCCATTGGTTTGTTTGCAGCTATTCCGGCCGTTATCGCGTACAACCGCTTTAGCCATAAGGTAGAAAAACTGGAAAATAATTACGCCAACTTTATGGAAGAATTTTCGGCCATATTGCATCGTCAGGCCATCGCGGCGCAGCAGCATCAAACGCCTTAATGCGGGCGTTTGTTAGTACAGGAGTCTGTTATGTATACCCGTAAACGCCGTCGGCCGGTTTCTGAAATCAATGTAGTGCCCTATATTGATGTCATGCTGGTGTTACTAATCATCTTTATGGTGACTGCGCCGCTGATTTCTCAGGGCGTAAAAGTCGATTTGCCGAAAGCCAGCGCTGAGCCCATTGAGCAGGAAGATATCCCGCCTTTGATTGCTTCAGTGGATGTGGAAGGTAAATACTATCTGAATCTGGGCGACGATGAAGAGCGCCCGGTGGCCCCCGAAGATCTGGGAGCGCTGGTTCAGGCACAGTTACAAAAGCAGCCTGATACGCCGGTGGTGGTAAAAGGCGATGGTCAGGTAGCCTACGATAAAGTCATTCAGTTGATGGTTTTGCTGCAAAGTGCAGGTGTGCCTTCGGTGGGCCTGATGACGGATCCCAAAGAGTAATCGGCCTATGCGCAAACCCAAAATATTGGCCAGACTCTTCGACACCGATGAAAAAGTGGCGGTGGCAAAGTCTGTAGGCGTACACTTAGGCATCGCGCTGGTGTTGCTGATCAGTGTCAGTTTTTCCCCTGATCCCATGCCTACGCCAGCGGCCTCACAGCCGGTTATCAAAGCGACCTTTATCGACGCTCAGGCCATTGCCGACAAACAAAAAGCCCAGGCTCAGGCCCAGGCTGAAGCCGCTGCGCGCGAAGAACAAAAGCGAGCTGCGGCAGCGGCTGCGAAAAAAGCAGAGGCTGAGCGGCAACGTAAAATCAATGCTCAGAAAGCGAAACAGCGGGCTGAGCAAAAGCGGGCCGAACAAAAACGCCAGGAGCAAGCCGCTGAGGCGAAACGTCAAAAAGAACTGAAGCGGGTGGCGGCCCAAAAAGCCAAAGAACGAAAAGAGCGTGAGGCCCGGGAGAAAGCAGCCGCTGAAGCCCGGCGTAAAGAAGCTGAAGAACAAGCCGCGATGGAAAAAATGCGCCAGGAACAGGCCGAAGCAGAGCGAGCCGCTCAGCAACAACGGCGGCAGCGGCAGGTTCTTTCAGAAACCGATCGCTACCGGGCGTTGATCAAACAGAAGATTATGCAAGGCTTGTATAAAGATTCTGCGTATAAAGGCAAGAAGTGCCGTCTGAATATCCGCCTGGCCACCACAGGTTTTGTGGTGCAGGTACGAACGCTAAGCGGTGATTCAGCATTATGCCGGGCCTCAGAAGCCGCGGTAAGACGTCCTGATAAGCTTCCGATGTCCGAAGACCCTCAGGTGTATCAAGAACTTAAAGACATTAATCTAACGGTGGAATTGTAGTGATAAAGAAAACAATCGGAATCTGGTTTAGTGCTACATTGCTAATGGTTAGCACCCTGGCACAGGCTTCTCTGGAAATTGTCATTACCGAGGGCGTTGACGGTGCGCGGCCTATCGGTGTGGTCCCGTTTACTTTTAAAGGCACGGGTGAAATGCCCGAAGACATCGCAGAGGTGGTAAGAGCTGATCTCCTGCGTAGTGGTAAGTTTAACCCCACTGCGCCTGACGATATGCCGCAATATCCCGACACTGATGCCAAAATCAATTATTCTGCCTGGGCGTCAGCCGGGGTAGATACAGTATTGGTTGGCACAGTTGAACAGCAGGCCGGCAGCAAATACAAGGTGAGTTTTGAGTTGGTGGACGTGCTGCGAGGCCAGGCCACCGGCGGTAAATCCAAAGCCATGACCCAGGGTAAACTCGTGGCGGCCAATGATCACCTTATTGATAAGCGTCAGGCGGTTATCAAGCCACAGGACTTTCGTCAGTATGCCCATCGCATCTCTGATGTTGTGTACGAAAAGCTGACCGGCACCCGAGGCGCGTTTTTAACGCGCATTGCGTATGTCAAAGTCCGCGATCGTGATGCTAATGCGCGTCCTTACGAACTGGCTATTGCCGATTATGATGGCAAAAACGAAACCCGTCTGTTGTCGTCCCCCGAGCCGTTGATGTCACCTAGCTGGTCGCCGGATGGTGAAAAGCTGGCGTATGTGAGTTTTGAAAACAAACGTCCACAAATTTTTATTCAGGATATCTATACCCGCAAGCGTGACGCCATTACGGATTTTCCTGGCATCAATGGCAGCCCGGTGTTTTCTCCGGACGGTAAGCAACTGGCCATGGTGCTGTCAAAAGATGGGAACCCGGAAATTTATGTCATGGAACTTGCTTCCAAGAAATTGCGCAGGGTGACCCGCAACCGCGCCATTGATACTGAGCCGTCGTGGGCACCAGACGGTGAGAGTCTGATATTTAGCTCAGAACGGGGTGGTAAACCCCAGATTTATCGCGTAAATTTAGCATCAGGTAAAGTAAGACGCCAAACCTTTGAGGGTGAGCAGAACCTGGGAGCGACCATTGCCCCTGATGGTGAAGAAATGGTGTTGGTCAACCAGACTAATGGTGATTATCGGATTGCCCGGCAGGGTTTGAAAGATGGTGCCATTCAGGTACTGACCAAAACCTATCTGGACGAGTCGCCCAGTATTGCGCCAAACGGAAGTATGATAATTTACAGCACCTTGCACAATGGTACTCAGGTATTATCCTTAGTGTCATTGGATGGTCGCTTTAAAGCAAGGTTACCAGCCACAAACGGACAAGTTAAGTCACCGAGTTGGTCACCATTCTTGTTTTAACCAAACATTTGATAATGAAAACTATAAGGAATAAGAGGATGCAACTTAATAAAGTAATGAAAAGCTTCGTTATCGCCTTGCCCGTGGTGACGATGATGGCATGTTCATCAGGTCCAAGCGAAGAAGAGTTGGCGGCTGAACGTAACCGTGTAGCTCAGGAACAAGCTGAAGCAGAGCGTCAGGCGCGCCAGGATGAAGAAGCCCGTGTTGAAGCCGAAGCGGCTCAGCGGATGGAACGTCAGGAAGAGATGGTACAGCAACAACTTGAGTCACTGAAAAATGAACAAACAGTTTATTTTGAATTTGACCGTGCAGTGATCAAACCCGAGTTTCGCGAAATTCTGAACAAGCACGCTGAATTTTTGGTACAGCACCCTGATCAGCAAGTCGCAATCGAAGGTCACACTGACAGCCGTGGTACCCCAGAATACAACATTGCTTTGGGTGAGCGTCGTGCCCAGGCTGTTGAAACTTACCTGATGAACGCCGGCGTAAGCAGCGATCAGCTGTCTACCGTGTCTTATGGCGAAGAAAAGCCGGCGGTAATGGGTTCAACTGAGTACGCCCAGGCGCAAAATCGTCGCGGTGTGGTTGTATATCAGTAATGGCTGGTTCTGTACTTAAACGTACCTGTACAGGTGTCGCCTTTGGCGTTGCCTGTGCAGTATCGGGTGCGGCTGCAGCTCAGGCGCCGGTTTACGATGTAAACAACCCTCAGGGTAGTGATCTGGAAAAACGGATCACGGTGCTTGAACGCATGGTAGACAGCCGTACACAGATGCAGCATCGTCTGCAGCAACAGCTGGACTCAATGCAGGGCGAAATAGATGATTTGCGTGGTGCCGTAGAGGTGCATACAAATCAGCTGGAAAAAGTACTGGAACGTCAGCGGGAGCTGTATCTTGAGATTGATAAACGCGTTACGTCGTTAAAGCAATCTGTAGGTGAACAATCCTCTGATTCATCACCAGCTACTTCGCAACCTGCACAACAAAGGCAACCTGAGCCCTCGGGTAAGCCGTCACTGAGCGAAGATGAAGCTTACGATAATGCCGTAAACCTTATCCTCAAATCGCGGGAATACGACAAAGCAATTCCGGCATTCCGTGATTTTATTGACGATTTCCCCAATAGCCAGTACGCGGCTAACGCTCATTACTGGTTAGGTCAGTTGTTGTTCAATAAACAAAACTGGCAAGAAGCCAAAGCTCAGTTTAGTGAAGTCGCCGATGGTTTTAAAAACTCGAGCAAACGGGCAGAGTCATTGCTCAAGCTAGGGGTAATTGAACAGCGTTTAGGCAATACCGGTCAGGCCCGGGAATATCTGAATGCGGTAATTTCACAATATCCCAACTCCTCAGCCAGAAAACTGGCCGAATCGAGATTGAATTCATTATAAGAAAAACCTCTGTTTGCAGAGGTTTTTTGTTTTTTTGCGCTAAAATTACATTTTTAGCGTAATTCAAAAGGTCGCAACGTACAGCAAAACCATAAAAATGGGGTGGTGGTATTCGCCATTGTCAGAGTGGTTGATGCGAGGGTTGGTTACTTACAAAGCATTGAAGCGCAGAAAGTTTGCTCGCTTTGTTTTGATTTTAACCACTTGATGCGGATTTTCTTAAAAAAAGAAAATAAAAAGCGATTTAGGGTTGCACGCCCACAGGAAATGGGTAATATATGCCGCCGTTGCCACCGACAGGCAACAACAGGAAAGAAATGGGTCGTTAGCTCAGTTGGTAGAGCAGTTGACTTTTAATCAATTGGTCGCTGGTTCGAATCCAGCACGACCCACCATTTATCCAAATGTTTTCTTTTCGACAATGCAAAGGGTCGTTAGCTCAGTTGGTAGAGCAGTTGACTTTTAATCAATTGGTCGCTGGTTCGAATCCAGCACGACCCACCATTGCATCACTATTCGATAAGCCGCCAAAGCTTATCACCCGGTAACCGCAGGTTACTGAACACCATAAGATGGGTCGTTAGCTCAGTTGGTAGAGCAGTTGACTTTTAATCAATTGGTCGCTGGTTCGAATCCAGCACGACCCACCATCTTATAAAAGCTTATCAGCTTCACTAATCTAAAAAAGAACACATCATGTACGCGCAGGATTTGAACCAGCGAAGCGGTTCGACACCAAGCATAGCGCAGGTGAACGTGCTTTAGCACGGCCCGCAGGGCGCAGAGTGCGTCAGCACTCAAGTAATCCAACACGACCCACCATCTTATTAAGACGCTCCAGTTACATTAATCAAAAAAAGAACACATCATGCACGCGCAGGATTTGAACCAGCGAAGCGGTTCGACACCAAGCGTAGCGCAGGTGAACGTGCTTTAGCACGGCCCGCAGGGCGCAGAGTGCGTCAGCGCTCAAGTAATCCAGCACAACGATAATTCTAAGTTTGCTTTTAAACAAAGCTGGTAACCAAGAAATTCCGAGGCTAACGTTCACGACTACATATATTATCCTCTCAGCCAGATAAAGGGCCGAGACACAGCAATGCCTTAGCCTGGAGCCCCTCACAAGGTCGGTAACAGCCTTTAAATACTGCGATGCCCCCATATGCAGTCTTACCCCGCTGAGCTCTCTTACAAAGCTCACACAGCCAGAACGAACTCTCTAGTGTCTGAGTGAGTGCTTATTCCGGGCATTACAAAACCTTTAATTAAGAAAAAGGAAAAACCAGCTGTGTCGGCCTTGAATGTGATGGAATAATTCATACGTTTACGATATGAAATTTTTATGACAGTCGGGTATAATTGCCGCCCTTTTAGCTGTCGTCAATCGGGTCAGTATGTTATGACAGTCGCATTTCGCGTAGAACAAGTTGATTATCCTTTTCCTGCAATGCCAGAGCCGCTAACGTCTGAGCGAAAAGACGAGCTGCGTTCTCAGATAAAGCAGTTGCTTATTGATAAGAATGCCGTATTGGTGGCGCATTACTACACCGATCCTGAGATTCAGGCATTGGCCGAAGAAACCGGTGGCTGTGTGGCTGACTCTTTAGAGATGGCTCGCTTTGGCCGCGACACTCAGGCAGAAACCGTGATTGTGGCAGGGGTTCGCTTTATGGGCGAAACGGCCAAAATTCTAAGCCCGGAAAAAACCGTGCTAATGCCGACCCTGGAAGCCACCTGTTCACTGGATATTGGCTGTCCTGAAAAAGAATTTACTGAATTTTGTGATGCCCACCCTGATCACACAGTGGTGGTTTATGCCAATACCTCCGCTGCGGTAAAAGCCCGGGCCGACTGGGTAGTTACCTCAAGTATTGCACTGGAGATTGTGGAACATCTGGATGAGCAGGGTAAACCCATTATCTGGGGTCCGGATCGTCATCTGGGGGCTTATATCGCCAAACAAACCGGCGCTGATATGTTGATGTGGCAGGGCGAATGTATCGTGCATGATGAGTTTTCAGCTCAAAAACTGGAAGATATGAAAGCCATCTATCCGGACGCCGCCATTCTGGTTCACCCTGAATCGCCGGCCAGTGTGGTAGCAATGGCCGATGCAGTAGGCTCTACCAGCCAGCTTATTAACGCTGCTCAAAAGATGGATAACAGCACCTTTATCGTGGCTACCGATAAAGGCATTTTTTATAAAATGCAGCAGTTAGCGCCGAATAAGAACTTTATAGAAGCGCCTACGGGTGGCAACGGCGCTACGTGTAAAAGCTGTGCTCACTGTCCGTGGATGGCAATGAACGGTATGCAGTCTATTTACAACGCCCTTAGTGGTAGTAATGAAGGCCATGAGATTTTTGTAGATGACGCTTTACGCGAGAAAGCATTGGTTCCATTGAACCGGATGCTGGACTTTTCTGCACAACTTAAAGCCAAAACCGCAGAAACTGCCTAAATAAACAACGCTTGAGCGGCTTTTGCAAGTGTAAGCTTGATTCGCCGGGAAAGTTTACCTACTATACGCGCTGCTGCTTTTCGAGTAGCGCGAAAAATTTGGAGAGATGGCTGAGTGGCTGAAGGCGCACGCCTGGAAAGTGTGTATACGTTTATAGCGTATCGAGGGTTCGAATCCCTCTCTCTCCGCCAAATACCTTACAGGCCCTGCGGAATGCGGGGCTTTGTTCTATCTGGCCTACAGAGAATTTGATGTAACCACGAACTTGTACAAAGTGGTGGTACAAATGAGCAGAATGGTAAGTCCTTTCAAAGACAAAAACTCCGGTGTTTACTACTTCAGAATGGCAGTTCCTAAAGAACTCGTTCCGGTAGTCAAAAAGCGCGAGATAAAGATCTCCTTAAGAACGAAGAACCTCACAGAAGCTAAACTGGCCTTCAGTGCACAGCTTACAAAAGCGCAGGACGAGCTTGAGTTAGCCAGACTGAAACTCTCAGGTGATGCTGAACGTTCGTTAACAATACGAGACTGTGCAGTTATCGCTGAACGCTGGTATAAGCGTATGAAAGAGCAGATGGAATCTACGGGTGACTTCAATCTAATGCTTCATCGACATGAAGAGCGCACTAACAGCGGAATTAACTATTCCTATGTAGGCTTCACAGATACGCTTCATCTTGCTGGGTCGGAATGGGCAGTTGCAACTGAAAGTGATTTCATAGAGTTAGCTGAACGATTTAGTGATTACATAGACTCCCAATTGAATATTGAGGGTATCGTTCTTTCTCATGGGAACCCTAGTTATATTGAACTGGGAAAGGCCTTTCATACCTACGCACATCATTTGGAATCGCTGTGCATGGCGCGCTTAAACAGAGATTGGAGCGTTGAGCCTGTTTCTATGGGGTTGTATGCCACGCCTCTTTCAGAAGCCCCAAAGGCCCTATCAAACGTATCCAATCCAGTCGCATTATCAAGTCAGACTGTAAGCAAAAACTCCGTACAAGAGGTTTTGAACGCTTATATTGAATCTGAGCGGTCGATGCAACATATTACGGGAGCACGCCTAAAAACACTTGATGAAACGGTGTCTAAAGTATCTCTTTTTATTGAGATAATAGGCAACATCGATGTAGGCACTGTGAAACGTAGCGACGTTGTTCAGTTTAGAGACACTTTGTTCAAGCTACCTAAAAGTAAAGAAGCCTCTCTACGCAGTCAGAGCGTTGAAAAACGTATTGAAATAGCCCGCGAACTACAGTTAGAGAGACTTTCAGCTAATACCGTTAAAGTATACCTCAGGCACCTCTCTACAGTATTCAGCTACGCTTTGGAACGCGATTTGATAGCTTTCAATCCCGCTTACAACGTGAGGGTCAAGAAGAGCGTTGATAAGTCACGAACTAAAGAGGACAGGGGATACACTGAAGAGGAAATAAAAAAGGTATTTAGTGATGACGTCTTTATACGTCGTGATGCTAAGAAGCCTTTCGGGATGGGCTGCTATTGGGTTCCCTTGCTTTGCAGGTATACCGGAGCCAGAGTTAATGAGATTGCTCAGCTACGTACAGAGGACGTCTGCGTATCTGACTCTGGTATTCATTATTTGTATATCAGGGAAGGTAAGAACCAGAGCGTTAAATCAGTAAGCTCAGTGAGGGAAATTCCGCTACCGGCTCATATCCTTGAGTTAGGCTTCCTCGACTATGTGGCGCAGCAGTATGAGTGGTTGTTCTCTGAGTTACCGACTAATAAGTATGGTAACAGAGGCCTCAAAATAGGGGAGTGGTGGGGTAAGACGGTGAGAAGCAAAGATATTGATATTCCTCAGCCCTCACACGCCTTCAGGCACGCGTTCAAGACAGCGATGCGTAAACTTCTGGTAGAAGAAGATACAAGTGATGCCATCACAGGTCATGGTTCAATAAAGGTTGGCCGCAAGTATGGCTCTAATGTGCTTGAGACTAAGAAGGCTGCTCTCGACTTATTACCAAGGCTTAAAATAAATAGACTGTGGTAACGCAGGGGGGAGGGGGCAAGGTTATTACTTCGTGGTGCGATTGCGTCGTGTCCTTCTCCTTATAAAAAGTGTGGTTTATATTTAGCTGTTTTTTGGTGCCACAATTTAAAGGTGTGCAGGCTATAAACCTGTTGTGTACACCTAAGCAAACCCTAAGTGTACACACGTGTACAGCTAACACTGCAACTCTCTACAGGCCTTGTATGCTAAGGCTTAGAGGTAGCAAGGCTGCTCCTTAAAAGTCGTCTTTATTGTCATCTAAGTCAACGACTTTATCCTTAAATTCCTCAAAATGGGCTTCATCCGAGTAACCGGTAGCCTTTTCCCAAGTGCTTTTCCTACTTACTGATACACCCAGCTCTTGTCCTCTGATTGAAGCTCTTAGGGCCTCCCTGAATATACCTGAGCCATAACGTTCAAGAATCTTGTCAAATTGTTCTATAGCATCCTTTGTCTGATGCTCAGTCCATCCTTTCTCATCATCTACAGGTACATTAGAGTTTCCTTTGTAAGCATCAGACAGTTTTCTGATCTTAGGGAATCCCTTAGAATCCCACGCAGAATCAGTAAGACCATACCGTAGCCTCAGTCCGTCTCCAATTGCTTCTATACGATCTTGGATATCTGAACCACTGTTTACATCGGATGCTTCCAGAGCTTCTTTACAAGCCTTTAATGCATTCTGAATATGATTTGCTTGTCCTTTACTGCATGAGACAGCTTTCATAATTTGAGATCCAGAAAGGTCGAACTTGAACTGTACCAAAAGGCTTCTAAATCCTGCCTGAATCATTTCCTCCTTAGTAACCGCTACACCATGATCCTTATTCATCTGTTGTGCAGTCAGGAATGCTTCTTCGTAAGTCCTATTCTTCACAAGGAGAGATGTGACCTTCAAGTCCTCATCAGGCTTCTTCTTTAGGTATTGCAGACATGCTTTGGTACGGTGAAAACCATCAACGACTAATAACTTCCCTTCAACTTCAAAGACTCTAATAGGGATACGGATGGGGTCACCTCGAAGGAGGTCATCTAAGATATAAACAATCTGGTCAGCTTGTTTTGTGTTTTGCGCTTCTCTGCTCTTATGTTTAGCTATAAGTGCTGGGTCTCTGGCTTGCAATAGAGGGTCGAGCGTAAGCCCTCTTGGGTCTAGTTCCACCCTTGATGTATCTTTTGCATATTCAATCATTTATTGGTCTCAGAGGCTGCTAAAGCCCGTTGTACGGTTGATAATGACACACCCACCTCAGAAGCTATCTTTCTAAGAGACATGCCCTCTGAACGAAGACTGTGGATGCGTTGGTGATTGTTCTGGTTAGTGGGGCGCCCACGGTACTTGCCTGCTGCTTTGGCCTTCTCTATACCTTCCTGACGCCTCTCCTGAATCATTGACAGCTCAAACTGGGCAACAGCTCCCAACATGCTCAGCATTAGTTCAGACATTGCATCAGAGCCTCCAGCAGTGAAGCTCAGGCCTTCCCTGTGGAACTTTACATTAACTCCCTTCTTATTCCATTGAGTAACAAGTGTCTTGAGGTCTACAAGGTTCCTAGCGAGTCTATCAATGCTATGGACATGAATGGTATCTCCCAGCCTAACGAAGTCCTTAAGGTCTTCCAGTGCCGGACGCTTTATCGAACCCCCACTACAATGATCAACAAACTGTTTATCGAAGGAAAGACCAGTATCAGCTAACTGGCGAGAAGTGTTTTGGTCTGTTGTGGAAACCCTGATGTAAGATATTTCAGCCACTTCCTGTACCTGTATGATTCTAAGAGGTTGCGGATAGTGAATCAATCCGGGTTTGTCGGAGGCTAATTATCTTGAGAGAATTAGCCAATGAACAAGAGAGTAACGTATTCCCCAGAAGTCCGCGAGCGAGCAGTTCGCATGGTTTTGACCTCAGAGCATG
>VMHT01103214.1_pt1 | contig 25309 bp, 27 predicted proteins | sample 4693611 | NCBI WGS metagenome assembly VMHT01 (sample SAMN12280063, study PRJNA550983) | marine metagenome | isolation source: seawater sampled from same location over 5 years 0.02-0.2 micron viral filtrate | place: USA: collected off the coast of southern California halfway between the port... ...
ACTTATTTAGAGTACTAGGCGCCAGGTTCCTTTTCGATACTCGCCTTCAAACGTAAGCAACCATTCTGCTCCGTTCCATTTGTATTGGATACCTGTATTTAAATTGGTTGTATATGTTACTTCTGGTACTGTTGAATCTTGACCACTGTTTGCACTAGCATCAAATACTATTTCCCAGTCATTACCATTCCACTCAATTATATCATTTTCGTTAGCTATTAGATCGCCACCTGCACCTTTCCAAGCATCTGGTCCGTCTGCATTTTCTTTAGAACCTACATCTCCTAGTAACAATACTCTAACACCGTCACCTTTGATATTTGTTGGATTAGTTTTTAAAGGATCTATGATTGCATCAATAGTACCTTTTGTAGAAACAGGACCAACTATAACTGTGTTTGTAGGTATAGTATCTTCGTCCCAATTAACTATAATTTGTGTTTCGTCTAAGCTGTTAACAGCAAAAGTTCCTACTACTGGTGCAGTAAATCCTTCTCTGTCTAAATAAATTTTACTTAATGAAGCTCTGTAAATACCTGGCTCTGCATCTAATACTGTACTCCATTGTATGTCACCTGACACACCGTTCTTACCAAGCTGTACAACATTGTTAATTACTATTGCATCATAACCAGCCGCAGTTGAAACTGCCAAGTGTGCAGTAGACTTGCTTTGTTTACCTGTACCAGGTTTACTTACTGTGCTAGTATCAGAACCTTTCATGGTGTTATCATAACTATCGTCATATGCTTGTAGTTCAGGCATACTGCTACTTAGGTCAACAGTACCTTTGCTTTCATCAAATATACTCATTATAACATTTGTTATAACACCTAGCTTTTTAACTTTAGCAGGTGGACTAATATAAATTGGTGTGCTAAATCCTAGTGTAGCAACATCAATGTCTGATTCAGTTCCTACAGGAATACTTCTTGAACTAAAGTTAATGTTTTCTAAATTAACAACTGATAAAGAAGTCCAGTCTACATAGTTGTCTGTTGTTTGTATTTCTAAACTTGGATTAAACAGCATTAATATCTGTTCCATAATTTGTAATTTTTGTTCTGTGTTTGTTGACCAAATATCTGCTGATAATTGCAAAGTATAAGGCGTAGGCATTAAACGTTCTACTGTGTAATTCTTACCTTGTGTGTTTAAATATTCTTTACCTGTATTATCATATTCACGTTCTCTTAAATGTATCTTACCTGTGTATGTAGAGTCAGCAGTTCTTGTTCTATCCATCTCCATACCAGTAACGTGTACACCTATACGAGGAGCACTTGGAATTTTGTTTTCTGAATTATCTCTAATCAAATGTCCTACTTGTCTAGTAATGTCACCATACATAACAGGAACCTGTACTAACGCACCTTTACCATCAGCATAAGAGAAGTTACTCATTAGGCGAATAATCTGCGTAATGTATCTTCTAATTTGTCCGTCGTAAAAATGTTGCATTATCTTTTACACCCACAATCTCTAATAAAGAAATGCACAACTGCCATTGTAAACCACATCCATGTCATTTCACCTACACCAAGTAAGCTAGGCCCGTGGTTCATATGTCCCATGTCATTATTTAAAAATATAACACCTAAAATTAAAAATAGCAATCCTGCAAATTTATGTCTCATTAATTATCGCTCCTTGGCTTTAATGCCTTACTGACAGGTTGTCGTTCTTTAACTGTTTCTCCGCCAATATTAGTAGTTGTTGAATTGTTTATAAATGTACCTTTTTGTGTATTCTTAGTATCAGTGTTAGACATATCAACTCTTACATTATCTTCCATTTTGGTCCAACGTTGTCCGTCAAACCTAAACAATCTATTTGGCATAAAGTCTGTCCTTAAAAAGTAATCACCTTTGATTTGATTAAGTGGAAAACTTCCACCATGACCAAATGCTTCACCATTTGGTGCAATACCATCACCTAACAAGTAACCATCGTAACCTGATCTTTCTGGTGTTTGGTTAACTCTATCTGCAAGTAAACCTTGTTGTGAAATATCTAAATTGTTTATATCAGTTGTAACCATTTCAGGTTTACCTGATTTGTCAACTTGTAATGTGTATAGCTGACTTGTTTCGTATCCTGACTTACCTGCGTCTGCTTCTGCTTGTTGAACAACAGCATTGTTAATTTGCATTTCTTTTTCATATGTAGAAAGAACATCACGTAATGTATTTGTACTTCCTTCTTCTGCTGGTAAATCAAGTATTTCTTTGAATTCTTGTGAGTCAACAATTTGTTTCATCTTGACTCTGTATAAATGTGGATACCAAGTCTGTGTAAATCCTTCTGCCGCTCTGTTTACATCTTCAACTACGTAAAAACGTTTTAGTGCTACTTGGTAATCATTAAGAGCATACTCGTCTTTTAAGTGTGGTAGCTCTATTACGTCACCTGGCATAATCTTACGTCCGAGTGTTTTTACACTATAGTTGATAGGTATTGTCATAAACAATACATCATTCTGTAGGAACAATCCAAATTGACTCATATCAAAGTCAATATCTGCAACGTTGTAAATACCACGTATTACATAAATGTCTGGATCATACTTTCTATCCCTGTTTTCAAGGAATAGCATATCTTGTATATTAGTTTCCTTAACAGCATTATACCTAGGTTGAGCCGGTGTCGCATTGGCTTCGTCAGGATTAACTGGTCCTAAGTACTTGTGGACAAATACGTCTGTACCACCTATAGTGAACATCTCCTGGATGGTCTTATCTAGGAAATCGTAATCTTTGCCCTTTTCGGGTTTGTATAAACTGAGTCTTGGCATAACATTAGTATTTATCGAACGTATAAATACATATGGAGACGAAAGATTATGGCAGATTTGACAACACAGAAACAAGAAGTATTTGATTACATTAACCTAAGTTTAGGCGGTGGTATGGTGGACGTAGAGCTGGATCCAGCACACTACGAAACAGCATTGAAAAAATCACTATCAAAATTTAGACAAAGATCAGATAATTCTGTAGAAGAGTCGTATATATTCCTTCCTACAATCATTGATCAGAATACATACATTTTACCTCAAGAAGTAGTTGAAGTAAGAAAAATATTCCGTAGATCAATTGGTTCTAGATCAGGTGGAGGAGATGGTGGTACATTGTTTGAACCATTCAACCTGGCATACACAAACACATATCTTTTAGCAAGTACTAACATGGGTGGATTAGCAACTTATGATATGTTCAGTCAGTACCAAGAATTGGTAGGAAGAATGTTTGGTTCATTTATTGAATTCAAATGGAACACTACTACAAAAGAACTTATGGTACTACAACGCCCTAGAGCAGAAGAAGAATTACTACTTTACTGCTACAACTATAGACCAGATTCAGAATTATTAAAAGATTACCTAGCCCAACAGTGGATCAAAGATTATGCACTCGCTACTTGTAAGTATATGCTTGGAGAAGCAAGAAGCAAATTTGCCACTATAGCAGGACCACAGGGTGGATCAACACTAAACGGTGATGCACTTAAGAATGAAGCCATTGCTGAAATGGAAAAACTTGATACTGAGCTTCAGACTCAGATTGCAGGTGGTGTTGGCTACGGTTTCACAATTGGCTAATAACTGCTTGACTTTTAGATAAATCTATAGTAACATACATATATTAATACTTAAAGAAAGGAAACTTCTATGATCGTAGGAATCTGCGGACTTATTGGATCGGGCAAAGATACTATTGCTGATTATTTGATTAGGAAACATGATTTTGAAAAGATCAGCTTTGCTGACAAACTTAAAGACTCTGTGAGTGTTATGTTTGATTGGGACCGTGAGCTACTAGATGGCAAAACCGATGAAAGCAGAGCATGGAGAGAAGAAGTTGACGAGTATTGGTCAAAAGAAACTGGTGAAACAATTACACCTAGGCTAGTATTACAACTGTTTGGTACCGAATGTATGCGTGATGGATTTTACGATGGTATATGGGTAAGCCTAACAAAGAAGAAAATACTAGACAATCCCGGCAAGAACTTTGTTATACCAGATGTACGTTTCCCTAATGAAGCTAAAATGCTATATGAGATCAAAGGTCAAGTATGGCGTGTAAAACGTGGTGATGATCCGCAATGGTTTGTAGACTACAGGGACTATGGAACAGAGCCTAAAGAAGTACACCCTAGTGAATGGGCTTGGGCACAAACTAAATTTACACAGATTATTGAGAATAACAAGACCGTTAACGATCTTACAGATCAGGTACGAGATCTCCTTGTTTCCACTTAAACCCTTCCTTATATATAATTTTACTACAATTAGCACACACGGTCTTTAGATTACTAAACCTGATGTTGTTCATGTCACCGTCTACATAGTAGACTGAAAATTGTTCCTTGTGTTTGCTTTTATACCCACACTTGTCACACTCGTTCTTTTTAGTATAGCCTGACTGTTTGTACTTGGAATATGCGGTACGTGGCTTGCCATGCCTAACACATGACTCACACTTGCTTCGATAGAAAGGTTTGCCCTTCTTGTAGTAGTTGATTGCTACAGGTTTCTGTCCACATTCACATAAAGGTCTCATATATGTATTTACCTGCCCTTTTTGATCCCTTTTTCACCGTAGTTATACCATAGGTTTATGCGTTTTGGTATAAATACTTGTAATATGCTAACAGGAGAACTAAAATGGCTTTAACATCACCAGGAGTACAGGTTTCCGTAATCGACGAAAGTTTTTACACGCCGGCGGAACCAGGAACAGTACCAATGATTTTCGTTGCGTCTGCACAGGATAAACAGAACGCATCAGGAACAGGTACAGCAACAGGAACACAAAGTAAAAATGCGGGAGTACCGTATTTGATTACTTCACAAAGAGAATTAACAGAATTGTTTGGAGATCCAACTTTCTATACAGATTCTAACAACAATGCGTTACATGGTAACGAGCTTAACGAATACGGATTACAAGCGGCTTACTCATACTTAGGAGTGGCAAATAGAGCTTACGTAGTTAGAGCAGATTTAAACACTACAGAGCTAATTGCAACTGCAACGGCTCCAGCGGCAAACCCAGCAGACGGAACATACTGGTTTGATACTGCTAATAGTGTATTTGGAATCTTTGAATGGAATAGTGCTTCAGCATCGACAACTGGTGGTCAGAGCTTTAGCAATAAACTTCCAACAGTAATTACAGATGCAACTAAGGTAACAGGCGGAACACCTAAAACTTCTGTTGGCGCAGTAGGTGACTATGCCATTGTTGCAACTACAACTTTAAATAAATTCTTCTACAAAAACGCAAGTGGTACTTGGGTACAAGTAGGTTCAAGTGCATGGATTAGTTCATGGGCAACTGTAACAGGAACTGAAAGCAATCCAACTATTAGTAATGGTGCTACAATGAGCTTAAACGGTTCTGTTGTAACTTCAGGCGGTACTGCACTTTCAGATGTAGTAACAGGAATTACAGCGGCTGGTATTGCTGGTGTAACTTCAGCAGTAGTAGATGGTAAATTAGAAATTTATTCAACTGGTGCAGATATTGTATTGGCGGCAAATGCTTCTACACTATTAGCAGAGATTGGTTTAACAGCAGGTACTTTCAAAGCACCAGCATTAACTATTGCTCCGCACACATCAGTTCCAGAATACAAGTCAACAGACACAGCTCCAAAACCAACAGGTTCTTTATGGATTAAAACTACAGAACCTAACTTGGGTGCTAAATGGTCAGTTAAGAAATGGAACAACACAACTCAATTATGGGAAACAGCGGCGGCTCCAATTTACTCAACTAACCAAGCGGCGTTATACGGTTTAGATAAAACTGGTGGCGGTGCTAACTTGGCAGTAGGTGCTCTTTACATTAACTATAATAATGCAGAGGACACTATTGTAGGTGACTTTAAAATTCACAGACGTGTGGCAACAGGTGCAACATCAATTACTTCAAGTATTGTTGCGGCACAGGTTACAGCAGGAACATACGCATTTAACATTCAAGAAACTTTAGTTAATAACGCGGCTTTACAAGCTGACAAAACTATTAGTGTAACAACTACTGGTGCGTCAAGTGATGCTGATGTTATTGCAGGTGCTATTAATAGTGCAGGTTTTGTAAATGTAGGTGCAAGTGTTGATGCAAGTAACAGAGTTGTTATTTCACACAATGACGGTGGTGACTTTAGAATTAAAGACACTGGAGGCGTATTAGCATTAGCAGGATTTAGTGCTTATGTTGATGCAAACTCAGGTACACCAAACTTATACACAGCACCAACAGGTGATAGTACACATGACTTTGTTGCAAGTAACTGGCAGGTATTAACTTATACTGCAAGTGCAACAGCAGTAACGGCTTTAACAGCTGATAAAACTTTATGGTACAGTTCAGTTGTTGATGAAGTAGACATGATGATACACAATGGAACTACTTGGGTAGGTTATCAAGATTCAACTGCTCCGTACTTTGCGGCGGCGGCTGGTGATAAAACAGATCCAAAAGGTCCAATCGTAAGTGCTACTGAGCCAACTTTACAGTCAGACAGTACTACACTTAAAAATGGTGACTTATGGATTTCAACAGCAGACTTAGAAAACTATCCTAAGATTTACAAGTACAACGCAACTACTTTAAAGTGGGTACTTGTTGATAACGGTGATCAAACTACTGAAGATGGTATTTTATTTGCTGATGCAAGATACAACACAGCAGGTGCAAACAGTTCAACAGCAGGTTCAATTGAAGCACTTTTAAGTTCAAACTTCTTAGACACAGACGCTCCAGATCCAGCACTATATCCAAAAGGTATGTTGCTTTGGAACTTAAGACGTTCTGGATTTAATGTTAAGAAATTTGTTAGAAACCAAGTTGACACATCAGGCAACAACCTAAGATTTGGTAGTGGCGCAGGTGAGTCAATGGCAGGTTACTATGCTCATAGATGGGTAACTGAATCAGCTAACCAGGCAAACGGTTCAGGTTCATTTGGTAGAAAAGCTCAACGTAAAGTTGTTATACAATCATTACAAGCAATGGTTAACAGCAACCAAGACATTAGAGACGATCAATCAAGAATCTTTAACTTAATGGCTTGCCCAGGTTACTCAGAGTTAATTGGTGAAATGGTTACACTAAACACAGACAGAGGCTTAACAGCATTTGTTGTTGGTGACTTACCATTTAGATTAACTGCTGATGCTACAACAATTAACAACTATGCAACTAACGTAAACCTTGCAGTTGAAGATAACGATGATGGATTAGTAACAAGTGATGAGTATATGGGAACTTTTTATCCTAGCTTATTCACAAGTGATAATGCAGGTAAAAACATTGTTGTTCCAGCATCACATGGTATACTTAGAACAATAGCATTAAGTGATAGTGTTTCATTTCCATGGTTTGCTCCAGCAGGAACAAGACGTGGTGGAATTACTAACGCCTCAAGTGCAGGATACATTGATGCAGAAGGTGAATTTAAAGCAGTTGCTTTAAATACTGGACAACGTGATACATTGTACAGCAATAAAATTAACCCGATAACATTCTTAACAGGTGCGGGACTTGTCAACTACGGTCAAAAAACTAGAGCCAAAAATGCTAGTGCGTTAGATAGAATTAACGTTGCTAGACTAGTAATTTACCTAAGAGGACAGTTAGATAAACTTGCTAAACCATATATCTTTGAGCCAAATGATAAAATCACAAGAGATGAAATCAAAGCTCAAGCAGATAGCTTAATGTTAGAACTAGTAGGTCAAAGAGCATTATATGACTTCTTAGTAGTGTGTGATGAATCAAACAACACACCTTCAAGAATTGATAGAAATGAGCTTTACTTGGATATAGCGATTGAGCCGGTGAAAGCAGTTGAGTTTATTTACATTCCGTTGAGACTCAAAAACACAGGTGAAATAGCACAACTATAAAAGGATAAATAGTTTAAACAGGAGATATTAACAATGGCAATTTCAACACTATCAAAAATTACAGTCCCATTAGATTCTAGTGCATCTAGTTCTAATCAGGGCTTGTTGATGCCCAAACTCCAGTATCGCTTTAGAGTGAGCCTGGAAAATTTTGGAGTTTCAACACCAACAACAGAACTAACAAAACAAGTTGTAGACGTAACTAGACCAAACGTAAGTTTCGAACAGATTACAGTTGATGTATACAACTCAAGAGTATACCTAGCAGGTAAACATACTTGGGAACCAATTACATTAAACTTAAGAGAAGATGTTTCAAACAACGTACAAAAACTAGTTGGTGAACAACTACAGAAACAATTTGATTTCTTTGAACAATCAAGTGCGGCTTCAGGTAGCGATTACAAATTCGTTACAAGAATCGAAATACTTGATGGTGGTAACGGAATCAATACAGCAAACGTTTTAGAAACATTTGAATTGTATGGTTGTTACTTAGAAAGTGCTAACTACAATACATTAGCATACGCAACTAACGATCCAGTAACTGTAGCATTAGCTATCAGATACGATAATGCAATACAAAGTCCACAAGGAACTGGCGTAGGTACAGCAGTAGGTAGAACTGTTAATACGTTAATTACAGGTGGTGGATCTACATAAGATCTATAATTAAGTAATATTTCCTGAATATTTAAAGGGGGCTCTTTTTATTAAGAGCTCCTTTTTTATTATCTGCGTACTTTATTTTTTAGATAAATATTAGTATGGCAAATAAATTAAACGGTTTTTTGGATAATGTAGTTAGTGGTGCTTTAAGCCCAAAAGGTAACCTTGGTGACTTTGCTCACGGTGCCAGACTATATGTAGATGACGCACACAGGTTATCTCCCAAACATAAATTTTTATATCACGTAAGTTTTAACTTGAATCCTGTTGCAGTGAAAATTATTCCGCAACTAGAAACAAGAGAAATTAATATGCTCGTAAAGAGTGTTGACTTACCTAAGTATTCTATTAGTACTACACTTAAACATCAGTACAATAAGAAAGCAAACTTACAAACAAGATTAGATTACGATCCAATTAATATAGTATTCCATGATGATAACTATGGACAGGTTACTGCTATGTGGGAAGCCTACTATCGTTATTATTACAAAGATGGTAACTATGCTTCATTAAACGGAAGTTCAGATCCTGTTACGACATCAGGTGCGTATCAAAGATCAAATACATATCAAGCTGAAGGTAATCATTATAGATACGGACTAGACAACGACAGTCATTCACACTTCTTTGAAAGCATACAAATTTATCAACTACACAGACATAGATATACTTGTTTTACTTTAGTTAACCCTATCATTAGTGAATGGGGTCACGATACAATGGAAAACAGTTCAAGTGATCCTGTGCAGAACACTATGCAGGTACAATATGAAACTGTATGGTATGCAAGAGGCGGAGTTGAAGAAGGAGCTTCACCTAAGTCATTTGGAGCGGCAAGTGGACACTATGATAAGATGCCATCACCTAATTCATTAGCAGGTGGCGGTGCGGCTAACTTGTTTGGCCAAGGTGGTATAGCCGCAGGAGCGGCAGATGTGTTTGGAGACATTACAAGTGGACAAGCATTTAGTTCTCCAGCAAGTTTCTTAGGTACAGTTTTAAAAACTGGAAGTGTTATAGGTAACGCAAAACAATTAAGTAAAGAAGGATTGCGTGAAGAAGGCTTTGGTATATTAAAAGATCAAATAGGTAAGGCAGGAGGCATTGACGTAAGTGGTGTTGCCAACACAGCATTTCCTAAAGGAATAAGTGCAGGCAACTTTGATGTTACTACAGCAGTTGCAGGTATGGCGGCAGGTGCGGCAGTGGTAAGTCAACTTAAAGGTGGATCATTAAGTAGTGTAACGTCTTTAGTTAGTAGCAATCCAGGTATACTAGACAGCATTACTAAAGCAGAAGGATTTAAAAAGGCACACCTAGCTTCAGGTGGTGATGCAACTCCAGATGCAATTTCAAGTGCATGGAATAGTGCCACTTCATCAGCTAAGGAAGCCTACAATGCGGTAACTAAAGGTAACTTGAATTCAATATCTAATAAGAATACATACAATATTAAAGACGGAGGCACTTATACATAATGCCAAACATTCCAGCAAAGAAATTAGGAACTACAGAAAAAGTTAAAAAGTTTTTTAGCGAATATTACTCAGCACCTTTAGAATTTCCTTCAAACGAAGTTGATGCTGTAGTAGGTTTTTTTGAAACAAGAGGCTTTGAAAGATTATCTGCACAAACAATAGGTGCAGTACTAATGAGACAAGCAAAGATAGACGACATAAAAGTTTTTGAATTGCTTGACACACTAAAAGGTTTCGATGAAATACAACTGTCGTCAGTAGTAACAGAAACATTAAATTACAATAGACAAAAAATTAGTTCACTAGGCTACAAAGTAGACCAATCACAAAATAAATTAGAAACTAGAAACATACTGGTATAAGCTCATGGCAAGTAAGTTTGCACAAGGTAGATACAGCATGAAGCACCCAGACAAGTACTTGGGTAACAAGACTCCTTTGTATAGATCAAGTTGGGAATTTGCTTTTATGAAGTTCTGTGATGAGTCACCTAGTGTAAGCAAGTGGGCAAGTGAGGCAGTAAAGATTCCTTACAAAAATCCTTTAACAGGTAAGATGACTGTTTACGTTCCAGACTTTATGATACAGTATACAGATGCAAAAGGTAAACAACACGCAGAGCTTATAGAAGTTAAACCTGAAAACCAAATGAAGTTAAAGGAAGTAGGTAGAGATAAATTTAGACAGGCACAGTACGTACAGAATGTTGCAAAGTGGGAAGCCGCCAGACATTGGTGTAAGAATAAAAAGATCTTTTTCAGAGTAATTACAGAAAAAGATATCTTCCATCAGGGGAAGAGAAAATGAGGGTAAATGATAATCCACGCATTCGTGTTAGTTGTAGTTTTGGGAACAGGAGACGATCGTAGGGAACAACCAAATCCAATGTACTTTAGAAGTATAGATGTATGTCAGTATTATGCTCGACGCATACCTAGACAATACGGAAATTACGGTAATAAACATTTGGTTCCTGCAAAAGATCGTATAACTGCATACTGCAAACCAACAAGTGTTGACGATTCAAAGACGTTAGTTTACGATCATTAAATGGACTAAATAATAGTAGCATATAATGGATTTAAAAATATGACCAAAAAATTAGAAGAACTACTTAACTTACCTGAAAGCCAGGATATAATAAAGGCTGATAAGGAAAAGGCTGACTCCAAGGAGAAAGCAGTAGTTGAGCAAAAAGAAGACTTCCGTGAAATAGCTGAACTAGATAAAATTAGTGCGGCACTACCACAAGTTAAGGGTCTGGGTGAACTAGCTGACAAAGAGCTAAACGAAGTAGCAGACAAGGCCATGACTGCATATGATGATCTTATGGATTTGGGTATGAACGTAGAATCACGTTATAGTGGTCGTGTATTTGAGGTTGCAGGACAGATGCTTAAAACTAATTTAGACGCCAAAACTGTAAAGCTACAGAACAAACTTAAGATGGTTGAACTGCAATTAAAGAAAGAAAAGCAGGATAAAGAAGGTGGAATTGATGGCGAGTCACTTGTAAATGGCGAAGGATACGTAGTAACTGACCGTAACTCTTTGCTTGATAAATTGAAAAACATGGATAAATAAACATATAAGGAAATACAATGAAGAACTTTGAAACATATCTAACTGAAGCAAAAAAGACTTATAAGTTTAAGTTTGGTATTGCTGGGGACTTACCAGAAGGTTTTACAGACAGTTGCGAAAGCTGTATGCAAAAATTTGGCCTTGTTAACATGACGCCACCTAAGAAGACTCCAATTCAAGAACGTCCATTAGACTTTCCTAAATTACAAAATGTAGAGACTCACTACTTTGAAGTGGAATTGTCATATCCAACTACTGCACAAATACTAGGTGAATATATTTCACAAGTAACAGGAGTTGATCCAGCTTATATTTGTTTACGTGATGCAGAAGCACCACAAGAAGAATACCAAGACAGAGATTACAAACAAATTTATGAGCCTAAATTAGGTTCAGAGATGGAATCAGCTGATCCAGATGCACAAAAGCAAGTAGCAGGCAATAGAGTGATGGACTTACTTAAAGAGCTTGAAGCTACTAGAAAAGATCGTGCAAACGATCCAAGTGTAGCAAGTGAGCCAGATAAAGAACAAAAACACGACATGGGTGAAGTTAGTACAACTAGTCCAGTAGGGAGCAAATAATGAAAGCAAAAGATATTTACAAAAAAATTGATTCATTAAATGAAGCTGTAAACATGAGCATTTCGATGTCAGGTGAAACTGCTGATGACGTAGCAACATTAATGAAGATGGTAAAGGACGCAGGCGGTAAGCCAGAGATAATGGCGCCTATGCCGAAACTGTCACCAAGAGATGACATAGAAAAAAGTTTAAAGGTAATGGATTTACCTATGCCACCAAAAGATGGTCCAGAGATGGGCGACATGGAGCCAGGTTGCGAAGATGAAGTAGCACAAGAAGGCGAAGGCGAATGGGACAATTCACCAGATGAGCAACACCAAGACACAGCTTATATGCAAAATGATTTAGCAGGTGGATTAAACAGACAGAAAAAATCTTATCCAAAAGTTGCAGGCGGAGATAATCCAATGGCACTTGAAGATGAAATTAGAGCTGAGCTACACGCAAAACTTTCAGAAGTAATGAAAGAAGATAAAGAAGCTAAATTTGACGAAGCTGGTTGTGGAAAGAAAATGAAAAAACTTAACGCAAGTGGCTGTACAAAAAACGAAATGAAGAAAAAAATAACTGCTGAGTATGGTTGCGATAGTAAGAAGTTTGAAAAACTATACGCAAGTCATTGCGGTTAATTAACTAATTTCCTCCCAATTAGTAAAACCAAATAGCGTCTTCGGACGCTATTTTCACCTATAAATACTAGTATGGCAACTACAAAAAGTCTAGACGGTGTTCTAACCAAAAAAGCACACCAACGTGAAAAGTTTAATGAAGCAGGAATTGAGGAACTAAAGAAATGTATAGATCCTGATACAGGGTATCTATATTTTTGTCAAAAGTTTTTTCATATACAACATCCTGTTGACGGAAAGGTTATGTTTGATCCTTTTCAGTATCAAGAACGTTTACTAGAAAGTTATCACAATCACAGATTTAATATTAATATGTTGCCAAGACAAAGTGGCAAGACAACTACTGCCGCGGCATACTTGTTATGGTATGCTATGTTTCATCCAGATCAAACAATACTAATTGCCGCACACAAATACACAGGTGCTCAAGAGATCATGCAACGTATTAGATACGGATATGAATTATGTCCTGATAGCATTAGGGCAGGTGTAACAAACTACAACAAAGGTTCAATGGAATTTGAGAATGGTAGTAGAATAGTTAGTGCTACTACAACAGGTAACACAGGAAGAGGTATGTCAATATCTTTACTATACTGTGATGAGTTTGCATTTGTTAATCCAAGTATTGCAGATGAATTTTGGACTTCGATATCTCCAACACTAGCAACAGGTGGTCGTGCAATTATCACAAGCACACCTAACTCAGATGAAGATACGTTTGCTATCATATGGAAAGAATCACAAAACAAGTTTGATGAAAGTGGCAACGAAAGTTTAATAGGTACTAACGGCTTTCATGGCTTTACTGCTAAATGGGACGAACATCCTGATAGAGATGAAGACTGGGCTAAAGTAGAAGTAGGTAGAATTGGTGAAGAAAGATTTAGACGTGAGTATGGTTGTGAATTCTTAGTTTATGACGAAACACTTATTAACAGTATTAAACTTTCTAGTTTAGAAGGTACCGAGCCTACAATGAATATGGGGCAAACACGTTGGTATGGTAAGCCAGAAGGTAATAGCACTTATGTTGTTGCACTAGATCCTGCTATGGGAACAGGTGGCGACTTTGCCGCTATTGAAGTATTTGAATTGCCAACATATAAACAAGTTGCTGAATGGCGACACAACACTACACCAATACCTGCACAGATAAGAATATTAAAAGACATTTGTAATTATATAAAAGAATGCTGTCAAAATGATGGACAAAACATCTATTGGTCAGTAGAAAACAACAGCATCGGAGAAGGTGCATTGATAGTTATTAGAGACATGGGCGAAGAGAATATACCAGGTATGTGTGTATCAGAACCCATTAGAAAAGGTCATGTACGTAAGTTTAGAAAAGGATTTAACACTACACACAGCACAAAGATAAGTGCTTGTACTAGATTAAAAAACATGGTTGAAAACGACAAGCTAACAATAAACAGCAAAGTATTAATAAGTGAACTTAAGGCTTTTGTTGCTAGTGGTAGTAGTTTTAAAGCAAAACCAGGTGAAACAGACGATCTAGTGAGTGCTTGTTTACTGAGTATGCGTATCATGGCAGTATTAAAAGATTGGGATCCTAGAGTGTATGAAACCTTCAATCAAGCGGATACAGGCGACGATGCAACACCGCCCATGCCTATATTTGTTTCAACAAACATAAGATAAATAGTTATATGAGCAATATGAACAATATATCAGATCAGCTATTTGCTAAGATTAGAGGCAGATTTCCATCAGTTACAATCGGTGACGAAAACGGAGTTGTAACAGACGAGCCTAAGTTAGCACGTTATTTTGACTTTGACTACAAAGTAGGCGAAGATTCATTAGGTAAAGTAAGTGTGTCACTTACTGAAAAAGAAGTTGCTGTAACATACAACAACACTTTTGTAAGCGAACAGCCAGATAGCATCAAAGGACAGTGGTACGATTTTCTAAAAGAATTAAGATCGTTTTCCAAAAGAAATATGCTTAACTTTGATACACGTGATATAACAAAAAGTAATCTTGATAAAAGAGATTACTCACACTTAACTAAACAGAACGATACTGCCGGAGACAAAACAATGAGTGAATCAAAAATGTACGGCACTAGTAGAACAAGTTACGAAGATGTAGACAAAGCTAGGCTAGTACTTAAACATACACAACCAGTTAACCAAGAGTTACCTGGAGCAAGAACACAACACGTACACAGCATTTATATTGAAAGTGACAGTGGCGAAAGATTTAAATATCCATTTAGACACTTGAATGGTGCAAGAGCTTTAGCTAGACACGTAAGCGAAGGCGGAAATTTATATGATGACTTTGGTAAACATATCGTTTCACTCAGCGAAGAATTATCAAAGCTACGTCAATTTAAAACTTACATGAATCGTTCAGCTGTAATGGCAGAAGGTTTATCAGGTTACATGGATCTAGTTAACGAAAGACTAGACACAATTAAAACTGAAGTATTGAAATTGCAACGTGCAGGACATTACGCAGAAACAGTTAAAGATTTTAAACCAGCTGTGATGGAAGAAGTTCCAGAAGAATTACAAAACAGTTGGATTGACGAACTAACTATTAGAACTTTTAACGAAGAACTAAAAAGTGTATTCCCATACATTAACAAGTTAGTAAGTGAAAAGAATAAAATTGAAGAAGTAGGTCCAAGTGATATGGGCATGAACAAATACGGTTTGTCAGCAGTACACAAGGGCGGAAAATTTTATTCTTACAGAGATGGAAAAGAAACAGGTGGACCATTTGATTCAATGGAAGAACTTGCAAAACATCAAGAAGAATTAATTCAAGACGAAGCTATGGGACACGAAGGTGGATCAGAAGCACACGCACACAAGATTGATATCGATGGTGACTATGATGAAGACAGAGGCATTAGCGAAAAAGATTGTGAAGAAATGGAATATGCTTGTGGAAAAGCTGGTATCAAATGTAAATGCGAGCCAGATGAAATGAGCCAAGGTGGAGTTATTGTACACACAATGGCACCACGTGATGCAGTAATAGATGCTTTGGACAAAGAAGGTTATTCTGTCAATGAGGACAGCGACCTACATCCAGAAGCAGAATTCGAAAATGAATTATCCATGATAGTGGGAGAGACAGAAGATGCTTTAATTAACGGTGAAGGTAAAGACCAAGAAGCCGCAATTAAAAAACTAAATGGCTTAATGGCACAGCATTTCCCGGCTGGTGTTAATGGTAACAATGCTGTTCAAAGTTTGAAGGGCATCATAGATGACCCGATGCTACTCGATATGTTTAAGAAAGTAGGACAAAAAGATGCAGACCAGTGCATAAGACCTTTAGTAGTAAAATACGTAAAAGCGAAAGCACCTACTATTTCATCTAAAATTGATTCAGGTGATATGGAAGCTCCTACAGAAGAGTCAATGGACTTGAAAGACAAGGAAGATTACAAAGCAAAGAAAAAAGCATTACAAGATATCCAAATGGATCCAAACACGCACAAAGACGAAAAGTTAAAGAAAGAACTTATGCGTAAGAAAGCAGATTTGGACTCAGCGGCAAAAGACAAAGGCTACAAGGAAGATGATGACACTATTGATGTTAAAATTGGACCAGATGGTAGTCTTGAAAAAGATGACAAAGCGATGAACAAAGAAGACGATAGAACACCAGGTGAGAAGTTAGAAGAATTGGTTAAGTCACATTACGACTACACTTCTAATTCATTTCCAAAAGGTGAAACTGCTATCGTAACTGCTTGTGAAAAAGAGTTTGGCGATAAGGCAATACCATTTGCTGTTAAAATGATCGAAAGACTTAAAGGCGGTAAAGATCGCGAGATGGAAAGAATTAAACACCTAGCAGGTGTATAAGAATTTATAAAGCCACTTTTTTGGCATCATAAAGGTTGACTTTATAAGTAAGTTTGTGTATTATAGTAAATGTACTGCACAATCAAGGCAATACAACAACAAGCAACGAAGGCTTAAAAATTATAGGAGGCTTATATTATGGCTACATTAGCAGAAATTCGTGCAAAACTAAAAGAACAGGAAACCCGCTCATCGGGTCAATCCACAGGCGGCGACAACGCCATTTACCCATTTTGGAACTTAAAGGAAGGCGAAACATCAACTGTTCGTTTCTTACCTGACGGTGACGAAAACAATACATTTTTCTGGCAAGAACGTTTGATGATCAAACTTCCATTTGCTGGAATCAAAGGTGAGACAGACTCTCGCCCTGTACAGGTACAAGTACCTTGTATGGAAATGTATGGGGAAACTTGCCCAGTACTTTCAGAAGTACGTGGTTGGTTTAAAGACAAGAACTTAGAAGACATGGGACGTAAGTATTGGAAAAAACGTTCATATGTATTCCAAGGCTTTGTTACAGACAATCCTTTAAAAGAGGATACAACTCCAGCAAATCCAATTAGACGTTTCATAATTGGTCCACAAATATTCCAAATTATTAAAGGAGCATTAATGGATCCGGATATGAACGAACTACCTACTGATTATACAGCAGGTGTAGACTTTAGGATTGCTAAAACATCAAAAGGTGGTTATGCAGACTACTCAACATCAAATTGGGCTCGTAGAGAGAGACCATTAGATGAAGCAGAGTACAAAGCTATTGAAGATAGCGGTTTGTTTAATCTAAGTGATTACTTGCCTAAGAAACCAGATGAGGTTCAAGTTGGCGTAATTAAAAAGATGTTTGAAGCATCAGTTGACGGTGAAGCATACGACATGGAACAGTTTGGTCAATACTTTAGACCAGCAGGCGTAAGTGCAAGAACAGGTGATCCTGTAAAAGCAAGTACTCCAACTCCAGCGGCGGCTCCAGCACAGGCGGCACCAGTAGTAGAAGCTACTGCAACGGCTCCAGTGACACCAGCGGCAACTACTGAGTCAGCAACTGCACCAGCAGACAATAATAAAGCGGAAGACATTCTTGCAATGATCCGCAACAGACAACAGTAATTATATTAGGGGTGTGTTGTTACAGGCACACCCCAAGTATATGGATTAAGGAGATATAATGGCTAATAAAGCATTTGACGTTTCTAAGTTTCGAAAAAACTTAACAAAATCTATCACAGGCATGAGTAGTGGATTTAACGATCCGACTGATTGGATTTCGACAGGTAACTATGCACTCAATTATCTTATTAGTGGTGACTTTCATAAAGGTGTACCGATGGGTAAGGTGACTGTTTTTGCAGGAGAATCAGGTGCAGGTAAAAGTTATATCTGTGCAGGTAACATTGTAAAGGCGGCACAAGACCAAGGTATCTTTGTAGTTCTTATTGACTCAGAGAACGCACTTGATGAAGCTTGGTTACAAGCACTAAACGTAGACACTACACCAGAAAAATTACTTAAACTAAACATGAGTATGATTGATGATGTTGCTAAAACTATTAGTACATTTATGTCAGACTACAGAGAAACACCAGAGGAAGACAGACCTAAAGTGTTATTTGTTATTGATAGTTTGGGTATGTTACTAACACCTACTGATGTAGATCAGTTTAATAAAGGTGATATGAAGGGTGATATGGGTAGAAAACCTAAGGCACTTACTTCATTAGTACGTAACACAGTAAACATGATTGGTTCACATAACGTAGGACTAGTATGTACTAACCACACTTATGCATCACAAGATATGTTTGATCCAGATGATAAGATATCAGGTGGACAAGGATTTATCTATGCAAGTTCTATTGTAGTAGCAATGAAGAAATTGAAACTAAAAGAAGATCTTGATGGTAAGAAAGTAACTGATGTACGTGGTATTAGAGCGGGTTGTAAAGTTATGAAAACTAGATATGCAAAACCGTTTGAAGGCGTACAGGTTAAGATTCCTTATGAAACAGGTATGAATCCATACAGTGGATTGGTTGACTTGTTTGAGAAAAAGGGTCTACTTACTCAACAGGGAAATAGACTTAAATACGTTGACAGCAAGGGTGCTGAACATCTCGAATATCGAAAAGACTGGGGTGGTGAAAAGTTAGACATAATTATGAGTAACTTCACTGACACAGCCGATGTAACAGCCGAAGCTGAGATTGTAGAAGATAGTAACCCTGAGGAGTAAAATATTATGGACGGAACACAGATAGTAGAAACCTGGCAAGTATTTAAAGAGTATCTTGACAAGAAGCACCTAGAAACTGTAGCAGAAAAATATGTTGATCTGTGTGCAGACTTTGGTACAGAAGATGAAGCATTTAGAGATGCTTTAGGTTCAGATCACGATTTAGATAAAGCTATTGGGTATTATTTGGAAGAAGACGTCGATTACGATGACGAAATTGATGAGGATTATTAATGGGTTGGTATTCTGATATTGCAAAAGATATTAACAATATCCCAAAGGCAATACAATATTTTGAAGATGAATTAGTCGAAGCAAAGACACAAATTCGTATTAAAGGTAATGTAGAAAGAGCCGCGGCAGAGATGCCTGGTATTGTTGAGCAACGATTTAATCAGTTGCAGGAACTTGAAGCAATTTTAGAATACCTAAACATCGAACTAAGACGTTTAAGGAGTTCTTTCTTTAAGAAATACTTAGAGAATTATCAAAGAGCATTGAGCAGTAGAGATGTAGAAAAGTATGTTGACGGTGAAGCAGATGTTGTTGACTACGAAAAAATTATTAACGAATTTGCTTTAATGCGTAATAAATGGTTAGGTGTAACCAAGGCATTAGATCAAAAACAATGGCAACTTACTAACATAGTCAAGTTACGAGTTGCAGGAATGGAAGACGCAAGTCTATAAATTAATATAACTAGGAGAATACACTTATGAAGATGAGTGAAACACAGCCAGGTCAGATTGCCAAACAGTACGGTGGCAATACTAGACCTACAATAAATCATATGGAGAGAACTGACTTACCGGGTTCTAGACAAACGATTCAAAAATGGGATATGATTCCAGATGAATGTTTTGTACAGAGGATGGCCGGCGAGTTTGTTAAACAAACTTCTAATGAACTTTTCGCAGATAAGAAAGTTGTTCTGTTTAGTTTACCGGGTGCATTTACACCTACTTGTTCAACAAAACAGTTACCTGCATATGAAGAAATGTATGATAGATTTAAGGCGGCTGGTGTTGACGAAGTGTATTGTGTATCAGTAAACGACGGTTTTGTAATGAATGCTTGGGCTAAAGAACTAGGCGTTGAAAAAGTAAAACTGTTAGCAGATGGTAACGGAGACTTTACTGATTCAATGGGAATGTTATGTACAAAAAGAAACAAAGGTTTTGCAAACAGAAGCTGGCGTTATTCTTTGTATGCAGTAAACGGAATAGTTCAAGAAGCATTTATAGAACCTGGATTCAATCACAAAGGTGAGGACGATGATCCTTACACTTGTACTGACCCAGAGACAATGGTTCAATTCATCGAAGCAGACGCAAGATAAAGTCTAAATACAACTATGAAAGTTGTATTAGTTACAGGTGGCTTTGATCCACTACACTCAGGACATATATCTTATTTTAAAGAAGCAAAAAAGCTCGGCGACAGATTAGTCGTCGGGCTTAATAGCGACGAATGGCTTACACGTAAAAAAGGTAAACCCTTTATGCCAATCCAAGAACGTGTAGAAATTATTAGAAATTTGAAAATGGTAGATGACGTTCTTACTTGGGACGACAGTGATGATTCTGCCTCTGGTGCAATATATAAACTAATGGCTACATCAGGTTACAACAAAGATATAGTATTTGCTAACGGTGGTGATAGAACAGATAAGAACATACCTGAAATGTCTACCTGGCACGATAAAGTTGAGTTTGTATTTGGTGTAGGTGGTACTCATAAACAAAACTCAAGCAGTTGGATACTAGAAGAATACAAACACCCAAAGACACAACGTAACTGGGGTTGGTATAGAGTGCTAGATGATAAACCTGGATACAAGGTAAAAGAACTTGTTATAAATCCTAAGAGCAGTTTAAGTATGCAAAGGCATTTTAAACGTTCAGAACATTGGTACGTGCTTAAAGGAATTTGTAATATTATTACAGATGGACCTGCAGGAATACAAGAAAAAGTATTAGAAGCACACAGTCCTGGATACTCAATTGGTAAGGAAACTTGGCACAAAGGTATTAACGGACAAGACGAACCTTGTCATATATTAGAAGTTCAATATGGAGAAGAATGTATTGAAGAAGATATAGAAAGAAAAGATGCCTGACATACAAGAAGAATTAAAAGACATAAATCCTTACGTACTTGAACAAGTATTAAAAGCTAAACCATATTCAATGACTAGTGGTACTAGACTAGCACATACATACACAACCATACAAGGCTTAGATGCAAGAGGCATTACAGGAGACATTGTAGAGTGTGGAGTATGGAAGGGCGGACATATCATTATGTCCTGGTTAGCTAATAAAAATACTAAAAGAAATTTTTGGTTATACGATACCTTTGAAGGTATGACTGAACCAACAATGGAAGATTACAAAGTTAATCACGACGGTACTCTTGGTTATGCATATAGAAGTACAAAGGCAAAACAAGGATACAACAAATGGTGCAGGTCGGAGTTAAGTGAGGTTGATAATAACTTACATAATTTTAATATGCCACAAAAACAAATAAAATATATCAAAGGCGATTGTAACCAAACACTAAAAGATCCAAAAAACTTACCAGATAATATTGCTTTTTTAAGACTAGATACAGACTGGTATGAGTCTACACTAACAGAAATATTGCAACTATGGCCTAGATTACAGGTAGGTGGCATAATGGTTTTGGACGATTATCATTCTTGGCAAGGAAGTAAAAAAGCCTTTAATGAAGTATTTGGTAACTCTCTGAAGATACATACTATTGATAGAACTGCAATTTATGTGATGAAAGAGAGACCATGAGCAATAAAGTATTTGTCGGCTATGACACAAGAGAAGATATTGCGTACCAAGTTTGTGAGCATAGTATATGGCAACATAACAAAGGTACAGAAGTTATTCCATTAAAACAAAAAGAATTAAGAGATAAAATGTTATACTGGAGAGGCGAAGATAAACTCGCAAGTACAGAATTTACATTTACAAGATTTTTAATTCCACACCTTATGAACTATGAGGGCTGGGCATTATTCATTGATAGTGATATTGTTTTTCTAGAAGATGTGGATAACTTATTTGCATTAGCAGATGACAAGTATGCCGTTATGTGTGTACAACATGATTACAATCCTAAACCTGGAACTAAGATGGACGGACAAATACAAACGCAATACCCAAGAAAGAATTGGTCAAGTGTAGTATTATGGAACTGCGGACATCCAAGTAATCAAAAGATTACAGTAGACATGGTTAACAATCCAAACTATGATGGAAAGTTCTTTCATAGATTTGCTTGGTTGAAGGAGGAAGAAATTGGATCATTACCAGTTGATTGGAACTTCTTGGTAGGACATTATACAGCTGATGGAACTATGGATCAAGAACAAAAAGAAGATGGTACACCACGTGCATTACATTACACGGAAGGTGGACCTTGGTTTAAAAATTACAGAAATTGCGAATTCCATCAAACTTGGAAAGATGTTCTTTCTGATATGATGGAGAATAAGGATGAGTGATAGTTATGGCACTTGGGATCCTAGGGTACTTACACCAGAGATGAAAGAATTAATAGATAACATATTGTATGGGGTTGCTACACACGACAACAGACACGCCATTGAATCTATACAAAAAGTATTTGAAGATATAAAAAATCCTAAGGTTATATGTATTGACAGCGGAATTAAAAAAGTTGAAAAGAAAGTAAAAGGATCATTTGGTATTGTTGATTCCTTTATTATGGGAATGGCACTAGGTAGTGGCGGAAAATATATTAGGGCAGATGACGTAAATGATTATTGGGATAGTCCTGCACCATTCTTAGTAAGAGGACTAGGTAAACAAAAACTTATTAAAGAATGTATTGCACGTGGCAAAGACTTTTATTTTATGGACACAGGTTACATGGGTAACAATCCAAGTCCAAGAAATCCAAATGGTAAGAAGACTTATCACAGAATTGTAAAGAATGCATTACAAAATCTTCATATGCCAGACAGAGATGAAAATCCTAATGCGTATGGCGGTGACCGTTTTAAACAAATAGCACAACCATTTAAAGATGCTTATCCAGGAAGAAAAGTTTTAATTGTTCCACCTAGTGAAAAGGTAATGAAATACTTTGATGAAAACTTAGACGAATGGATCAATAGAACAATATTAGAAATTAAAAAACACACTTCAAGACCAATTGAACTACGTAGGAAACCAAGTAGAGAAGATAGAGTTTCCGTTAATACTATGGAACAAGCATTAGAAGATAATGTACATTGTTTAGTAACTTACAATAGTATTGCGGCATTAGAGGCAATGATGTATGGTAAACCTGCTATTGTATTAGGTCCTAACTGTGCCCAAGATATTGCAGAAACTTCATTATCCAGAATTGAATTTGTAAAACACCCTGGAAGAAAAACACTAACGTACCTTTGCAGATATCTAAGTAACAACCAGTTCACATATGACGAAATGTTAAGTGGCTATGCATGGAGGACGTTAACGTGCGAGTAATAGGATACACTAAAGTTATACCACCAGGGAAAGCACTCAAGCCTAACAAACCCAACCATAAGCTAGACATCATTAAAAACTTTGTTGAAGGTGTTAGAATGTGTGGTGACAACGGTTTAGTATACGATGGTTATGAAATGCTAGACTGCGAAGTAGCTATGATGCAAGGCTTCTTACATGATAATAGTGCTCACGTTCCGCACATTAACTTACGTAGAAACATTACAATGAATACACGCAACAAAGCATTCATTACAGCAGACAGTAATCTTTTTTTATATAAAGCAAAACAAAACGAACCATATCATTACTTAAGATACAGTATCAATGGTGTGTTTAACGACACAGGAAACTATTGTAACGATACGCCTACTGACAGTCAGTGGAACAAGATTAAAAGAGACTTAGGCGTAGAACTTAAACCTTGGACCATTAACGAAAGAGAATTTGTACTATTATGTTTACAACGTAATGGTGGGTGGAGCATGAAAGGTAAAGATGTTGTTGTTTGGGCTAACACTAAAATTGCAGAAATAAGAAGACACACAACTAGACCTATAATAGTAAGACCACACCCAGGAGATAAAAAAGCACCTGAGTATTGTAAACAGATTAGTGGTGAAAATGTTAGGATTAGTTTTGAACCAATGATCGAACACGACCTAGCAAAGAGTATGGTTACCATAGGTTATAACAGTAGTCCACTAGTAGCAAGTGTTATTGAAGGTGTTCCTATTATTGTTGAAGACCCTAATTCAAGTCAAGTAGGAGAAGTGGCACATACAGATTTATCACAGTTGGCAAAACTACAACCTATTGATAGAGAAATGTGGATTAGAAAGATTGCACAATGCCATTGGAGTTTTGCAGATTTACGTAGTGGAGAATGTTGGCAACATATGAAAAGGTATATAAAGATATGAGAATAACAGTAGTTACAACATTTCATCAGCCCGGACTAGAACAATATGGACAACGATTTATAGATTCTTTCAGTAAGAATGTTGATCCAAAAATTAGAATGGTTGTGTATGCAGAGAATTGTAATCCAATAATACCTGAGAATGATAAAAGAATTGAAGTAAGAAGTGCTGAACAAACACTTCCTGAACTACAACAATTTAAAAGAATATGGAAAGATGTACCTAAAGCAAATGGTAAATGTCCTTGGCCAGAACGTAGACCAAGAGATAATCACAAAGAGTTTAAATGGGATGCCGTTCGATTCGCTAACAAAGTTTATGCAGTATTTGAAATGGCAAGAGATACCGAGACAGACATTCTTGTATGGATGGACGCAGACACAGTTGTACATAGTCCTATAACATACGGGGAGTTTAGAATACTAGTACCTGCAACACAATGGTTACACTTCTTAGGAAGAAATAAAAAATGGCCCGAGTGTGGTTGGTATGGTTTAACATTACGAACCGAAGGAGCCAATGCTTTCTTAAAAGAGTTTCAACGTGTATACGATGAACCTGAAAGCAATGGTATTTTTAATATGGAAGAATGGCACGATAGTTATGTGTTCTGGGAAGTATTAAAAAAGATCAAACCTAATCACGGAAATATAAAAGACTTTAGCGGACATATAGTAAATGGCGAAGGACACCCTCTCATCAATTGTGAGCTTGGTAAATACTTTGACCACTTGAAAGGGGTTAGGAAATCGGAAGGGCGTAGTAGTAAATGTGATCTATTACAACCACGTAACGAGACATATTGGAATGAAGTTTAGTTTATTTAGAGAGTATGGCGCACAAAATAGTAAACCAATATTTGATGCCTTTGCTGACAGTCTTGTCAGTAATGGTCATATGGTCGTTGA
>VMHT01207520.1_pt1 | contig 25250 bp, 23 predicted proteins | sample 4693611 | NCBI WGS metagenome assembly VMHT01 (sample SAMN12280063, study PRJNA550983) | marine metagenome | isolation source: seawater sampled from same location over 5 years 0.02-0.2 micron viral filtrate | place: USA: collected off the coast of southern California halfway between the port... ...
AAGAGGTGATAGGAACGAAACTGATGCAATAAGAGATTTGCCTGTTCTAGATGTTATTCACGATCTTGAGCAACGAATCGGTGATGTTGAGAGAACAAATACGACTAGCATAGTTACTTTCTTGAGAACTATTCCTGTTACTATCGGGCTAAATGGTGATGTCGTTTTGTATCAAGGCAGCCTGTGGGATTTATTGCACGAGCCATGTTGGGAATCTAATGACCCAATTGAGTGTCATTTATGGCTTACACTAGATGCGATTGACGGCGATCTAACAGATGACACCAGCGGCAGAGATGAGATAAGACGAGACATGGTTGGTGTTGTTTTCGATACATTAAGTGACGAAGTCAAATCAATGCTATTGAATGAACAAGGCACTAAGGGAATAGTATACGTTACTCAACCATATATGAATTTGAATGAGGCGGGTGTTCTAAGAGAGGATATTGATGCAATGCTGGATGAAGACACCGGCCTCGAGGGAACCGAGTCATCAAAACTAACCGGTGGCCTACCGGTCTCACTAGATATCAATGAGGGCATCCACAGTTCGCAAAATCTAACAACAATTGTAACTATGATTATTCTTACTATCGTTCTTGGCATTGTGTTTAGATCAATAAGATTGGGAATAATTACCATGGTTCCTGTTGCCGTAGTTATCCTTTGGCAACCGCTATTAATGAATAGTCCAGATGTTAATGTAAATATTTTCACTGCGATGATCGGAACTATTGTTTTTGGAATTGGAGTAGATGATGCTATTCACGTTATGCATCGCATACAGGAAGAAGGAGAAACTCCGGTTGGCATTGCTAATTCTATTGAGGAAACCGGACAAACAATTTTTGAAACTACAATTACCACTGTAAGTGGTATAGGTGCGGGTTTCTTGGTAACCTTCCCTGGCCTGGAGAACTTCTTCATGATCATGTGCTTATTGATAATATTCGCATTCATTACGAGCACGTTTTTGATGCCAGCAGTGATTACCTCTGAAAAGGTGGTCAAATCAATGATTAAAGGTGAACCATATTGGGTAGATTATGGTGAAGGAATTGCATTAGCATCGCCTATATCGATGAAACCACTTGATGCAGTTTTGGAAGATTAGTGAGGGAGTAGGGAGTAAGCCCCTTTCTGTTACCTTTCGGCGACTGCATTCAACTTAGCATCCTACCTGTTCCTAGGCGCGCAACCTCAATGGAACTGCTTGGACTTGCTCCTGTGCGGTTGCTCGTTTCATCGACCATAAGGAAACCTCTGTTTTTCGACATCATCGTACAACCCCTATATCGTTCGTTTCTATTGCATTAACCAAACCATCTCTGATTTCTCTCTTCTGTGAGGCACATGCGCTATGGAGAGGGGACTTTCCTCAGAGTCGAGCTCTGTCAGCAGTCCTCCTACTCCCTCAAAGAAAGGCTTTCCTATATCCCACTTGAAGGCTTCGACAATTACTGATATGGATTATCCCCTGGGGAATTTGGTGCTTGTTGTCGAGCATACTGGTGATTTTGTTGGGGTCTAATCTGTTGATTAACGGCTTGGTAGTTTTTGCTCGGTGGCAATCGTTGATTAGGAACATGGTTTGGTGTACGGAGACCAAAAATAAGTATGCCAACCAACGATGCAACTAGTAAGAATATGATAACTAACAACACTGGATTCATCTCTGATAAACCGCCAAAGAATCCATCGCTTTCACCATCATCAACATAGAAAGTTTCTGTTTGCGCAACAGAACCACCTACAATAATGAACTCGACCCACATAGAGCCATCTCTGTCCGGAGTCCATCGATGGTTGAATACTCCGCTTCCACCTGAGTTTACTTTGATTTCTTGAACATGTAATATTGTTCTAGCACCATTACTCTCAACTCTTTCCACTCGAAGCTGTGCATCTCCATCAGACTTGCCAACATTATTGATAACAACTGATAAGTCTACTGATTTGCCCACACCAAGTTTACCACTGTAAGTAATCGATGGTTGAACTAGTGAGTATTCTGGAAGTTGTTGTTCTAATTGCCATACAGCGAATGGAGTGTATATCTCGTCTGAGACAGAACCAAAAGAATTGCCGGCCATATCACTACCGTTAATCCATATTCGTAACTCCAATGCCTCAGTTCGTATTTCTTCAGATACTGCATCATCTATATCGATGTCAAAATAACCAGAAATAGACTCGCCAAATGGCATACCACCTAAAATTGTGATTTTCCCAGTGCCGTTGGCAATACTAGAGGATGCAAAACCAAATCCTGATGGATGAATTTCCCACTTCAGATTTAAAGAATTCACGTCCAAATAGTTATCCTCTTCTAAAGTCATCAATATCTCAAAAGAATTCCATTCTTGTTCCTCGATTATTTGGCCAGGTAATGGGTAATCTATCTTACTTATAGAAGGAATTTCGTTATCGACAATAAACCATAATAATGGCGAATAAGGTTCAACTATTGTAGCACCATTTGGCGCATTCTTCAAAGAGATATCAATCGGGTAGTTGCCCGGTGTTGCTGGGGAGATAATCGATCCATTGAAGATACCATTTCGATATTCAACAGGTGCTTGATTTAATCCTAGAGTAAATAATAACTCTAAATCTTGATTAACTGTCCTGTGTGTTTTTACCCAAATTAGCGAACCCGATACAGAAATATCTTCCCTCGCTTTTACCCATGAGCCTGTATCTGAGTCGGTATTCCCTGATGCATCATACTCCAAACTACTTTCATCAATTTCCATTTCGCCGGAATATCTCCACTCCAAGTCTGATAGTTCTAGCGTCGTTGATTGTCGATTCAAATCAGTCAGTCTAACTAATGGCGTTCTAACAATGTTATCATCAGGGTCGAAACCCCACTTTAATTGGAAATCTATTTCGAAATTACCAGAGTTAGTAAACAGACCTGAACCGCTATCTCCAACCATTCGGCAGTTATCGATCTGAATGTATAGAGTAGAACTTGAACATACACCTGTTTGTCTGTTCCAAAATATAGTCGATGAGTCTGGTTGGTTAACAGATAAGTCTAATTCAATATCAGTTATGTCTGTTATTCCATTTTTATCCCAAACTGGTATACTCAATGTCATATCTTCGCCTGGATGAAGCCAAGGTAGTTCCCCATATTCCCATGATAATTCAGAGTAGCCTAGTTGAGGTGAACCATCACTACTAATCAACAGATTAAACAATGGCTCAGATATATTACCCGAATCTGCCAAGAGGTTACCCGCCGAATCCGCAATTTCTAGCCACCCCCTCACATAACCGCCATCAGGCGCACTTGAAGAATCAAGGTCAAATGAATAAACACCTTCAAGATTAGCTAAACTGCTGGGTAGTTGTAGATTGTTTCTAGTTACCTCTAATACATCGATCTGACCGTTTTGATTAAAATCATGCTCCCATGAATTCCAGAGAATAATTTCTGCTTGCGTTGGTAGAATTGGTCGGTCAGTGATAGTAAATTCAAGTAATGTAGATGGATTAGATGGGAAGTGATCATACTCATCTATATTCATTGAAATTAGTTGAGGATTAACTGCATCATATCTAAATTCAATTAAACTTGGAACTTCATAAACAACTGATTGTCCTTTTAGAGGTTGAATATCTATCTCTAACTCCACTGTTTCTCCGACCGTGGGGGTCACCCACGGGATTGATGCTATGCCATCGTTAATTATCGAGGTAGCACCATATTCGTTTCCATTAACCAGTAGCCTAACTAGCGCATGACCAGTTCTTGGCGCTGTACCTTCACTACCCTCAAAACCTAGGTTGGTTTGAACTATTACTGGCTCACCTCTCTGGCTTTGCAAGTAAGGGTACTCATTATCAGAGGGGATACCGTTCGCTCCAATAACAGACCAGTGTTTGAGAGAAACATCATTCTCCACACCTTGTGAATTTCCAAGCCCGAATGATTTACTCACTGATAGCATTGGCCCTGTCGTGGAAACCATGTTGACTGAAAGTAACAAAAATTCTTCATCGTCCCATTCTACTGGGAATTTAAATCTGTGATGGAATTCAAGTGTTGAAGAGTCTCCTGACATGGAGATTACCCCATTAGTTCCTAAATCTGACCAAATTAATTCTACACCACTCTGTATACAATTGTTGACTCCATTGCCAATTATTGGTAATGCAAGAGTGCTACACCTCAATTGTGCAGCGTTGTTTTGACCAACCATGTTGAAATCAACCAACCACGAACCAGCCTTTACGAATGATTCTGGATTGTTAATACCGATTCCAGAGAAGTCAAAACTGCTAACCACGTCTATCCATTTCATAGATGGAGTAAATGTGTCAGTTACGTTACTTACTTGAATTGTCAAAGGAGTTATTGAAGGAGCGGTATTTATTGAATTAACAGTCATTCGGACTGCGCCTGTACTCTTCATTCTGACTGGTATTGAGACTTCTCTAAATCCATTCACTAGTTTAGAATTAGGCAGTACACTGTTAAGACCAATTATCAAACTATCAATTCCAGTAAAATCAAGGTTAACTGAACTGTCATAGGTCGCCATAACGCCACCAAAATGAATTACTGACGTTGATGATGAAGATCCAATTTTGATTATGATTTCAGTAAACTGTAATCCATTCAAGTTAACATCAGGTACCGATTGTGAAATTGCACTATTGAGATTATTTATTTGAGATGGATTTAGTCTAACTGTAGATACGCTAGAGAAATCATTCAAAGAACTAGTTAGAACATCTTGGTTATTATATGACACAGTCATGTATGGATTTATGAAGTTGGCATAAGGACTTGCTAATGAAAACTCAAGATTATTCAATCCCTGTTTCGGGACAAAAACCGAAAATTGTGATGGAGATGAAGGTGAACTTTGCGATGTAGACCATAGAGAATTATCAGCTAATCTATCTTGAATCCCAAGCCGCCCGATTCCTGTACGGTCCATTGACCAGTCACCAGTTCCATCAAGGCCAATGTCTAGTTCCAAACCATCAGCAACGCTAGTTCTAATCAACTCTACCGAAATCTTGTCAAATATCCAATTTCCGCCAGTACTTACAACTCTTAACATAACATCAAAATGTGGTTCGGTCATTGATTGCAGGTTATCATTTGGCAGGATTGTCCATGATTGTCCAGAATTTAGTGAGTATTCCAACCGACCTGACCCGTTGAGGTATGAGTTAGATTTTATACCAACAAATCCGCTTCTAATGGAATAAACTGGGCTTTCCATCGTACCTGTTCCGGAGTTTGAACCTGAATTCCAACTAGCCCCACTCATCGTCCATCCATTTGATGCAGGGTTGGTATCAAAATCATCTTCAATCAATCCGTCAAAGTGTATCCCATGAACAATCGGGAGTGAGCCAGTAACTGTAGCCATATCGATTTGCATTTTTACCAAAGGATAAGTTTCCCAATCAATTAAACCAAAATCCATTGATATTTGGGTGAGGTCATCAAAACCAGGAATCACATTATCGGTTGCCGCATCTAGGATTCGCCACTGGAAATCAGCATCAATTGGGACATAAGCATCCATATACATCAAACCAAACGACCTAATTTCGCCTTGTCCTGATAATTGCGGTCCGAAAGCTGGTGAAGTCCATGAACCCTCACCGTTACCCGCCCCTCCTGTAGGCGTGATTACAATATCATCAATCCATGCGGTATCTCGGCCAGAATTAGCACTACCATCTTTGGCATATTTCCAAGTTAAAGTTTGAGCATTAGCAGGAATCGTGAATGTGTGAGTTCCGCTAGTAAAACCAGCCCATCTACTGTCGAAGCCACTGGATCTTGTACATGTCGGGTTATCAATGCAGAATACTAGATAGTCAAAACTACTTTCCGACTCAACTTGATATTCAAATGTTCCATCTCCTGCCGGGATAGAAGAAACATCAAGAGTTATCGAACTCTCTTGATTATGAGTGATAGTACCAGCTTGCGGAGTTTGGCTACCTGAGAGCGTATTTCCACTCTGTACATTCCAGTTAGATGTGCCACTTAGTGTCCATTCTGGACCGAAGGATCCTGTTTCAAAATCCCAAGACCACTCTTGTGGAAGTAAAGATAGTGACGATGTATTGACGTTTACTCCGTCATACGATGTAGAACTAGCAAAATCAATACTTTCACTAAACGAATATGCTGTCGATGTTGCCAAATCTGCTGATTCTAAATCAATATTCATTGATTGGACAACTTGACCGTCTGGCACAGAGATCTTGACTTTTTCAACGGCACCGTCAGGGTATGAACCAATTGCGATTTTTTCCTCTTGCCCCAATGTATTACTTGTTACTGACTCGTAGGGGTGCAAACTAGAATCACTACTAGAGAAATAGTAACTTTGGGTAGAAATGGCAAACAGCACTAGCATGAATATTGCTAACACTTGGCGTCCGGGTCTCTCCCCCATGAGTTAAGACGGTGTATCAAAGGTCAAAACCTTTCTCTATGTCCACACCTTAATCATGTAACACAATACTCAATAGCCGTACTAATTAACATTACATCATGGATGAAGTTGATGCGCTTAAGCAACTGGCCGGTATCGAGGCATGTAAATTTGTTAAAAATGGTATGAAAGTAGGTTTAGGAACTGGTTCAACTGTAAAGCATACAGTTATTGAATTGGGTCGCAGAATGTCTGAAGAAGGTCTACAAATAGTTGGAGTACCTACCTCACTTGCAACCGAAAAGTTAGCAATAAAGGTAGGGATACCACTTGTGGAACTGTCTGAATGTGATACACTAGACATAGTGATTGATGGAGCTGACGAATTTGATAGTGACTTTAACTTAATCAAGGGCGGTGGTGCCGCTTTATTAAGGGAAAAAATTGTCGCACAAGAATCTCTAGCAATGGTAGTTGTAGCCGACGAGAGAAAAATGGTAGATACTTTAGGGGCATTTCCATTGCCGATTGAAATTACGCCTTTTTCACATCAAGCGACAATTCGTCAATTGACCAGATTACTTGATTGTAGAGTTAATTGCCGGATGGCAGGAGACAATCCTGTAGTTACTGATAATGGAAATTATATCGCAGACGCACATTGCGGTCCAAACTTGAGGCGCCCTGAAACAATTGAGATTGATATTTTAAAAATTGCCGGAGTGGTACAGGTCGGTTTATTCAATAAGATGTGTGATGTTGTTGTATTAGCGGGCAAATCAGGTGTTGAAACATTAATCAATCCAAACGGTCGAATCATAAATTAAGAAATGAGAAATCAATAATTAAATACGAAGTGCGGCAGGCAAGGTTGGGCCTGTAGCTTAGTCAGGTAGAGCGACGGACTCTTAATCCGTCGGTCGCGGGTTCGAACCCCGTCAGGCCCGCTAATCTGCTATCGCAATAACAGACTCCAACCTTAACATACCAAAATTGTGGGAATCATTACTTGCCGTTGGGTCTGGATTATCACCTTCAACAAATAATTGACCTTCAGCCACTGATTTGACTCGCTTTACCGCAATTATGCTTTTGTCAAAAGGGTAATTGAATATAACAACCTGCCCTACCTTTATCTCTTGTCTGTGATATTTGGTAGCAACTATTTCTTGACCCTCGACGAGAGTGGGCCACATGCTATCTCCACGAATAGTAACAAGTACTTTTTCCATGCAATCAGCTAGCTCTGATCCAAGGAACTTCTCTTCCCTTGACTGCCCAAAACATATTGTGAATGGCTTCAACTGCATCCATTAACTCTTGAGCATGTTGAGCAGATACCTCAACCTTACATGCACTACAGAGTTTTGCAGCCTGCCAGAATGTATTATGTAGGTCAGGATTGGATTCAAGATGTATTGGTTTGAAGAAATCGGTCCATAGAACCAGTAATTCTTCTTTGCACTTGTGGGCTTCTTCTTCTTTGATTGCCGCATATCTACTCATTGTGTTGATGTATGATGCAGTACCGCCATCAGCAGAATGGCTTTCTTCTAATGCAATCATTTTCTTGGTCATAGATTGTACGGCTTCTGCTGCAACTCTAGCGCTTGCAGGGTCGTAAACTCCACATGGTCCGTCACAGTGTGCACTTGCTTCGATTCTGTTCATGACAATTCCAAAAGGTTTCAACTTATGAATATGTGGTATTATTTTACGACAATTGTCGTCCCAGTTTCACCTCTCAGTGACTTCAGAGCATCGCCAGGTTGACACAATATGGCCGTTAGTGAAGGGTTGTGAAGGGATGCTTCCATCAAACTACCAATCTTTGGACCCATAGAACCCTCAGGGAATTCCCCTTGTTCGAAAAATGCTTCACATTCATCCAGTGTGAGTTTCCTATGAGAGATCTCATCTAAAGTACCAAAACCGGTTTTTACTGAATCTACTGCTGTTGAAATAATTAATGCATCAGCATTCAATTTAATAGCGATTAATGCTGATAATCGGTCTTTGTCGATAACCGCTGGAACACCGACATAGTGACTACCTTTTTTGATAACGGGTATACCTCCCCCGCCACCACAAATCACTACGGCTCTTAGTTCGACTAGTTTTCTTATTACTTCTATGTCCAATACGCTCATTGGCATTGGACTTGCAACTACTCTCCTCGGACCATTAACCGTTTCAGCAATATCCCAATCAACACTCATTACGACTTTATCAGACAATATTGGTCCAACTGGTTTGGTGGGTAGCTTAAACCCAGCATCTTCGGGGTCAACTTCAACCCTAGTAATTATCGATGCTGTTCTTTCAGGCCGTCTTCTTTTCAGTAGGATTGAATCCAAATTTATCGCTAGTGAGTGGCCAATCATACCTTGTGTAGCCGCAACCCAATCATCCATTGTATGGGTTAAATTTTCGTCTAATTGCATAAGGTGGCCAACCTGTGGACCGTTGCCGTGAGTGAGAATAACGCCCCATCCTGATTCAAGTAAATCTACCACGTCACTCATGACTTTCGCCAATACTTCAGCAGATTCATTTGAGTTTGAAACCATTGGGTTTTGAAGAGCATTACCTCCAATAGCATAGACAACCGTTTTGGGCATTGATATCAAAAAATGATAAGACAAGTTTGAGGTTTTCCATAGTTTGTTCAACAAAATCCCAATTTATACACCAAATTAAAGATGCGAGATTTCAATTACAGGCTCTACTACGGGTGGCTGGTGACGAGATGAAGACGATTTGGATTTCTGATATCTTGGATGGCAAGTATGACGGCCAAAGAGTTGAATTAAAAGGCTGGGTAAAGCGTTCAAGGGGCTCAAATAAAATCCGTTTCATAGTGCTGCGTGATTCTACTGGCTCCATACAATGTGTTGCAAAGAGAGATACAATTGGCGATGAATCTTTTGAGAATATTAAATCTGCATTGATTGAGTCATCACTAATTTTACACGGCACTGCAAATCCAGATGAAAGAGCGGACGGCGGCTATGAAATAATTGTAAATGACGTAGAGATTGTCGGGCCGGTAAACCCAGAAACACCTTTCCCAATAACTGAATCGGCAATGGCTGCTGCTGATGGTGGTGAAACAGAATTCTTACTAGACAATAGACACTTGTACCTAAGAACTTCAAGAATGACAACAATGCTCAAACTTAGAAGCTCGGTTTTTGGCGCCATACACTCCTATTTCCGCGACCAAGATTTCATTGAATATCAAGCACCAAATTTTGTTGCTGGAGCTGTCGAAGGTGGTTCAACACTATTTGAAGTACCATATTTTGGCAAGAAGGCATATCTAACTCAGTCCTGGCAATTATATGCTGAGGCTGCCATGCCTGCGCTGGAGAAACTTTACACAATAGCTCCTTCATTCAGAGCAGAAAAATCTAGAACTCGAAGACATTTAACGGAATTTTGGCATGCAGAAATGGAAGTTGCTTGGGCTGATAACCAAGAAATAATGACATATGGCGAGGGTGTTGTCCGTAGAATTGCGTCGACTTTACTAGATGAAAGGAGTGCTGAATTAGAGTCATTGGGAAGAGATTTGGAAGTTATTGCCAGATATGCAGACTCAAAATATCCAAGGATGCGATATGACGAAGCGGTAGAAACATTACAATCCATGGGAGTTGAAATTGAGTGGGGACAAGACCTTGACTACTCAAAGGAAAAAGTGTTGACACAGGATTTTGATGTACCTCATTTCTTAACACACTATCCTAAGATTGCCAAACCGTTCTACCACAGAGTGGACCCCGATGATGGCAATTATGTACTATGTCATGATTTACTTGCACCAGAAGGTTATGGTGAGATAATCGGCGGAGGTGAAAGAACTTGGTCAGAAGAAGAAATTTTAGCAAGAATTGACGAGGAGGGGACTCCAAGAGAACCATACCAATTCTACATCGACACTCGGACATATGGTGGAGTACCACATGGAGGTTTTGGCCTAGGTGTAGATAGAGTGTGTTCATGGTTAACCGGTGCTGAACATATTCGTGAAGTAATACCATTCCCAAGAGATTCTAGAAGAGTCACTCCTTAGGTGGCAATATGTACGACATTATTGCACTAGGGTGTGGTTTAGTAGGCGAGTTTGTCGTAACTAAATTATCTAGCCTAGGCTACAAAATTCATGTAATTGATTTGGTGATTCCAAGTAAAATAAAAGAGAATTCTAAGATCAGTTTTGAAGAAGGAGATATTTTCCTGATTGTTAACCATTTACCAGAAGCAAAAGTCATTGTAAATCTGCTCCCTGGTAGTGTAGGAGAAACCATTAGACCAATATTGATTTCTGGCGGCAATGACATAATCGACTTAGCTTTTACAGAAACTGAACCTAGCGTTCATCACCGACATGCTGTGAATAATAATTGTACTCTCATTTGGGATGTTGGAATCGCTCCTGGTTTGTCAAATATGTTAATTAAAAAAGAATATGATACGGATAGTAAAATCAAGGATGTAACCATAAAAGTAGGCGGCAACCCAGCAAAACCTGATAATGATTGGTCGTACATGGCACCATTCTCTCCATCGGACGTAATTGAAGAATACACCAGACCGGCTAGAATCATACAGAATAGAGAAATCAAGACAGTGGAAACTTTATCGGATTTGCATGCAATCAATGTGAGTAATTTTGGAATGATGGAGGCGTTTTTGACTGATGGTCTTAGAAGTCTACTTCACTCAAGAATGGCTGAAAATATGAGAGAATATACCGTAAGATGGCCAGGTCATATCCAAAAATGGATTGCGTCAAAAGATTCTCTTTCTGATGATGAACTTATCGAATCTTGGAAATTTGACCATACTAAAGATGAGTTTACTTGGATGGAAATAAAAATAAGTTATGATGAGTATCAAGTAATTTGGGAAGTTGTCGACAAAGGTATGAATGGAGCAAGTTCGATGGCAAGAACCACTGGATTAGTGACTATAGCATGTGCAGTGGATTTATTGAAGTCATCAACTAATGAATCAGGGTGGTTTGATTCTGGTGTTTTAGCGCCGGAAAATCTAGACATAAAATCTATAGACAGAGTCATAAAATTCATTAAGTCTGAAAAAGTAACCATTAATCGTACCATTACAAAATAGGTTCCCCGCACATTGGGCATTTCATACCTGGAACAAATTCACCCAACATAAAACCACAGTTAAGGCAGATTGAAGATATGAAACTATAATCATCAACAGGCATTGTTTGTCCATAGCCAGTTGCACAATAATCATTTGCCAAGTTCATTTCTTATCGTTTCTAATACTATTTTCAAGTCCTTTTCCTCAATTACCACGTCGCAGTGAGCGAGTGGCCTCTCATCCCACGGATTAAAGCAAATAGCCAGACCCGATTCTTGGAACATACCAATGTCTCCGGCTGAATCACCAACTGAAGCGGTCTTATTCTTCGTAATACCGTACCTCCTTTGTAGCATCTTCACTATGGCCCCCTTGCCGTTCATTTGAACTTGATATCTGCCAAAATCATCTAATGTGTGTCCACCATCTTGTGTGATTTTCCCACGCAACCAACCATTTGTGAAAACCGTCAACTGTGAATCGTAACCATTCCCATAGCGTTCGGCGGTATATCTATCGATTCCGCCCCATCTTCTCTTCCATGGAATGTTTGAAGGAAACTTGGCTGCAATGTCTCGAGCAGTTTGTTGTAAGCCACCGGAGATGATTGCAACTTTTGCACCGTCTTGCAATAATTCCGTGATTAATAATTCCCAGTTTTTCATCATCGGCATACCTTCCATCAATGACCTTAGTTCCTCATCAGTAATCTGTCTATCTTTGATGCTATCTTTGATTAACGCAATATCTAGTTTAATCCAGTCCCATTCATCAAGCAATCCTTGATTATATAATTCAAAAGACTCATCATTAGAGATACCCAACTTGTCGTAAACAAATTGCCAAGTTGATAGATGATCTACCAATACACGATCCATATCTAAACATACCAAGTAACTATATTCCTTCATAGCGACACATCTCTAAGTTGTTTTATCATCTACATTATTCCAATTATATTGTGATTGTATCTGCTCAACCTGCTTGCCCATTATGTACAAAATAAGGGCGACCATCATTGCAAACAGTCCGATTAGTGTCATGGCAATTGTAGTCAATGTTACACCAATAGATACCGAATTTAATTCATTAAAGGTGTCAACAACATTGCCGGATAATCGATAACCCAATATGAATAGAACAACACCGGGGATGCCGAATAAAAACAGTGGATGCTTAGTTTCTAACATCCAATAAAATAACTGAGCAAATCTTGAAGCGGTAGCAAGTGATTCTCTTTGTGGCAACTTTATTTTATCCGATGATTCGATGACTCTAACTCTCAGTTCTGGTGGAAAGTTTATTGTGCTGGTCATTGAATTTGATTTTGCAAGTTCATTTAGTCCCCGATGAGAAAGAAACAAATGATCTATGTCTAAAGAACCAATAACTAAATCCTCGGAAATTAAATCTTGTGTTCCCAATTCATTGCTGTATGAGATGTAGATGTCCCACCCTTCCCGGGACCGATTGACAACGACTGGCAATTCTCTAAGTTTCCATTCATCAGTGACATAAACAATTAGATTTGAAAAGTCTTCGCTCAATTTTGATTTACTCAAAAATTCTGCCATGCTAGAAGCTGTTTGATCTTCACCAAAGTACTGTATAACCTTACAACCGAATTCTTCGGCAAATTCAATTGTTCTATCCGTAGAACCTGTGTCAACAAAAACAACATCTTGTGAAATTTCTTTAGCCCTTACAAGTAAAGAAATAATTCGCAATTCTATGTTGCTGCCAACATAGATTAGCCTCAGGTCTTGGCTAGTCACATAATCCTGTAAATTCTATTGAACTTATAACCTGCGACTGTAGGACCAAATAATCGGGTTGTTTGGATGTAAAATTACCAATCCCGAAGTTATATTCATCACTATTGACAATTTGGCCTAACTATGCGAAATGAATGGCGTGTTGGTATTGTCATTCCGGCAAAAAACGAGGAAGACTTCATTGGAAATGTGATTGAATCAATTCCCCCTTTTGTCGATAGCATTGTTGTTGTCAATGATGGTTCACATGATAACACACAATCAATAGTTGAAAATATGGCCAACATCAATACTAAGATTGAGTTAATCAACCTACCCGGATACGGCGTAGGAAATGCAATTGATACAGGCCATCAGAAAATGTTAGAGATTTTAGAAAAACCATTTGTCAGTGTAGTAATAGCAGGAGATGGTCAAATGCATATAGATGACCTAACAACTGTGATAGAACCAATAATTGAAAATAAAGCTGACCATGTCAAGGGCAACAGATTTAGTCACCATTCTGGAGTCCAAAACATGCCAAATATTAGAAAATACGCTAGCGCATTGTTAGGATTTTTTACCACCTTGGCTGCTGGTAGATATGTAACTGACCCGCAGTGTGGCTATACAGCCACAAGTAATATGGTCCTTGAGCAATGGAATTGGGGCGCTTCATGGAAAGGTTATGGCTATCCAAATTATTGGCTGATTGAATTATCAAAAAAATCATTTCGACTCAAAGAAGTACCTGTGAAGTCTGTATATGGGAATGAAAAATCTGGAATTGTTAATTCGAAGTTCTTTATTTCCGTAGGTTTAATGATGTTTATTATGCATCATAAAAGATGCTTCTCAATGTTGTTTAGTAGGTCAGTTGCACCTCACACAATTTTGTCATTTACTGCTTATGTAATTGGGTGGATTGCTATAATTCCAGGCATTAGCACTGACTTAGAACGTGAACTCACCAGTGGTTATCTGTCAAAAATAATCTTAGTTTTATTTTGCTGGATATGTGCGCATATATTTGATAGGTTAGCAGTAATATCAAGAACGGAGTTGAGGTTTAATGCGCAGACATGACAAGAGAAATAATCCTAGAACGGCTCATGTTAGGCACATACTAGTTCCTGACAAGCCACTCGCTAGGAAATTAATAGAAAAAATTTCTGCCGCTAGGAATCCATTGAAGATGTTCAAAAAATCTGCAAAGATTTACTCAACATGCCCAAGCGGCTCAAAAAAAGGTGATCTTGGAGTGTTCACTGAGGGACAGATGGTGATAGAATTCGAAACCGCAGTTTGGGATACAGAAGTTGATGAGATACCAAGCAAATTTATCAAAACCCAATTCGGCTACCACATAATTTGGGTACACTCAAAGGCTGATTAGTGAATAATGGTGGGCGTACCAAGATTTGAACTTGGGTCCAAGCGTCCCAAACGCCCGAGTATAGGCCAAACTAACCCATACGCCCGTTATGTTTGGCCACAACTTCCCTGTTATCAAATTCACTCAAGAAATTGCCAAATTCCTTCAGCCAATCTTAGTATTGTACCTTGAGCCTCTGCCATTTGCAAAAAATTGTTGACTTCTTCCTCAAAACCCTGTAATTTGAAGGATAGTTTTACTGCATCAATTGTAAATTTACCATCCTCATCAAGGGATTTCCTCAACACACTGAGCCCCTTTGATGGTGAAAAATTAGAACTACTATCAAACAACGTTTCAGACATGTCAAGCCTACTCACGAGAGATTCTCTTAATTCAGAAGGTGTATTAGCCATTATGACTTTCATACGTAACTCTGCTGGATTGGCTGCGTAATCAACTACTGGAGTTTTTTCATTGATTCTCTGTCCACAATGTGGGCAGTTGTGGCCAGATGATTTCCTACCGTGACACATCTCACAAGCAAGACACCTGAATACTTTCCATGCATCTGCCATGATAGTTAATCATGACGACGGTATTTGTATATGTCGTCAAAGTGAGAAGTCTGTATTGCTACCACCACTTCGTTTACTTCCCGGCCTTAGAGCAGGAGCGGCAGGAGCTTTTACATCCACCCGCTTCTGTTGCTTCTCCTCAGGCACTGTAAGCCCACCTCTAATCGGCCCAGTAGATTGTCTACCACCCATTGACAAAGAGTTTGGCATAATCAAGGCTGCCATTGCAACGCCATGATGGTCTGCACCAGCAGTGACTTCATCAACAGCCACATCAAAACTAATCACTTCAAGATCCCTTGTTGCTAATCTTCTCTGAAGATTTCTTCTCAACATCAAAGAAGTTTCCTCATAATCCAATTCCGTACTAATTGTTGCAACTACCGCACATTCATCACCCTCAGGAGTAACACACGAGGCCCACGCAACGCCTGCACAAGCACTTGAACCGTTGTAAGCATAGGATGTAGCCATGTGACATTCAACTAGAGAACCCATCGGCAACGCTCTTGGAGGAGTGGCTTCAAAATTTAGTGGCAACATAGCACCCTTTGCCTCAATTAGACGAGTATCTCCAAGGCCCAATTCTACCAATCCTTGATCATATGCATCCTCAGAATTTTCACCCCATGGCGCAACAGCGGTCATGAGCCATCCGTGACACGTTCTAGGTACTCTACCGGGCTTCATAGTGTTAGACAGAAGCAAGAGGTTCTTGAATGAAATGGTCATCCAAATGCATGATTCGGGCATACAAGCTGTTGATTTTGTCGACTGCCCTTGTCTTAGTCGTCCTCGGTTTTTTGGCAGGCAATAGTGGCTCTAGCATCCCGTTTTCAGGGGTTTTCTTAGCGATTATATTCATATTGATGCTAGTATTATTTTGGAATTCATTTAATTCAAAAGAAGAATCCTCAAAAAATTTCCAATCCAGTCCCGGAGTTATTTCATATGACAGTAATCAAAGTAAAACTAGCATTACTGAAGTAAGTAACCAGAACTCAATACCAAATCCCTTGGACTCTGACATCGATATTCCACTTATGTGATTATACTAGCCTAACAGTTTCAAGATTTTTTGGTGCGTAGGTACGACACTTATACCTTTCACGAAGTGTGTGGCCCAATTCATTGCACTTGTGATAATCACCGTGGTGACAAATGATGTTCCTTGGCTTAGGGTGTAATTGATCAACAAATTCTAACAATTGTCTACGATCTGAGTGCCCAGAGAAACCATCGATCGTGACCATTTCACAACCCACCTTAACGATTTCAGTTTGACCATTAATTATCATTGGAACTTCACCGAATCCTTTTTGCAGCCTTCTACCAAGAGTGCCCTCAGCTTGATAGCCAACGAAGCACAATGAATTTCTTTCTTCGTGAGCCCAATTCTTGAAGTATTCCATAACAGGTCCACCATTTAGCATTCCAGATGTTGCAAGAACTATACATGGAGATGTGTCCATGACAATACTTTCTCTTAACTCACGTCCCTTCACAGGTCTAAACCATTCACTAGTGAATGGGTTTTCTCCATCATCTTGTAGCAGAGAACGCTTCAAACTATTTGTGAGGTATTCTGGATGTGAGGAGTGAATAGCAGTTGCTTCTTGAATCATACCATCAAGCCATACTGGTACTGGTTTAACTGCACCTGAACGGAATAGTTCATCAATGGCAATCATAACTTCCTGACTTCTACCCACTGCAAACACAGGACAAATTAATTTTCCACCACGTTGAATAGTTCTCATTACTATATCTTGTAACTCTTGGTTTGCTTCTTGTCTTGATGGTTGATAATCTCCACTAGCACCATAAGTTGATTCAATTACCAAGGTTTCTACCTTTGGGAATCTTGTATTTGCGGCATCAAATAACCAAGATTTTTCGTATTTCTGGTCGCCACTAAACACAATATTATGCTTGCCATCAGCAACATGAAGATGTACTGCTGATGATCCTAGAATGTGACCTGCATTTGAGAAGGTCAACTTAACGTCTGGAGTGATGTCTGTTGTTTCACCCCAATCAACATCAACAACATGCTTCATGCATGTTCGAATATCTTCCATGTCATAAGCTGGTCTTTTGCCTTCTGCACCACCTACTTTGATGTAATCTGTTTGTAGCAGCAACATCAAATCTCTAGTGGGCGGAGTACAGTAAACCGGACCCCTGTATCCATATTTGAACAGTACTGGGAGCATTCCTGCGTGATCAAGGTGTGAGTGAGTGAGAACGACTGCATCCAACTTCTCTAATGGTAGTGCTTCAGGAGCGGTAAAGTATGGCATTGGATCTGTATCTGAAGCGATGTTTACTCCAACATCGATCATAACTCTAGATTCATTGGTGGTGACAAGGTGACATGCTCTGCCCACCTCGCGATATGACCCCAAAGCAGTAACCCTTACCCATGTTGAACTTGGTCGCTTGGGTCTGTGGATATTGAGACCAAAGTCCTTGAGAAGTTTTTTCCTTTCGTCTGCGATACTGTTGCGATATGAACGAACATCATGTACTGACTTTGAGAAAATTGGTGGTGTTCTCTCAACCTTTGGGATCCAGCCGGTTTTATTACGGATTTCGTTAACATTCGCACCTCTTCGCCCAACAGCTTCTCCCGGGTTTTGGCACTGAATGATAACTTCACTGAAACATCCATCGAAATATATCTGCGAAATTTCTGCTTCTGCAGGTATTATTGATTCTATGAGTTTCTTTGCTTCAAGTTCTGGTTTTACGATGCTTGGGTCTGGCCTGATTTTGATTTTGCGCTTAATTTTCTTGGCAATCTTGCCAACTAAACCGTCACCGCCGCCGAACTTTTCGGGAACTGGCGTAACTATGGCAATATTTCCAGCCTCTAAATCAACCCTGTAATCAACTGATTTCGGAACTATTTTGGCTATTTGGTCTTTTACTTCTTTAAACGTTAGGCGCATTTTATGACCTCAAAATTTCCACAGTCTATCAACACGTGTGTCAAGCACAATGCAGAAAACTGCGGGAATAAAATAAATCAAGAAAGTAGTTTGTTGATTTGGTCTTGTGTTTGAAGGACAAAGCCATCTTTCTTCGTAATAACTGCGAGATCCATGCCGTTACCAGAGGCTGCGTCACGTTGTCCCGATGCATATAGGGCGCGGGCTGCAAGTTTCAATGCTTCGGCTTCAGTCATATTTGGTTTGAAGCCATCCTCAAGGACACCATACATGTACGGAGAGCCTGAACCTGTGGCACAGTATACGTCTGGTATTGAACCTCCAGCAGAATCAATTGAGTAAACATGGCCACCATCTTCGTCGACTCCGACAATCAGTAACTGTACCCAGTGCGGCCTACCAGATAGTATGTTTGCGGTAAGAGTTGCTGCACCCTTGACGGTCATTGGTTGTTGTCGGCGCAATTCAAATAATGCTACTTCCGCAGAAAGTGTTCTTGATAGCGATTGTGCGTGACCAACCAAACCAGCCGTGGTAAGTGCGAGTCTGTCGCCAATTTGGAATAGCTTTTGTACAGATTTGTTGGCGATGAAATGTCCCATTGTGGCACGATGATCAGCGCCAACTACTACACCACCATTGAAGGTAATTCCTAAAGTACTGGTTCCAGTTTTTAGCACAGTTGCGTTGTTGTCCATCATCATCTATACACTCCCTACAGTCGGCACCTTTTGAACATTGGTGCATAGAATGCTGAAGTCCAATCTATTTGAATATTGATATTCGTCCACTAGATTTAATGCTACAAACCTATCGAATTGGTTCTAATCAATCGCAGTATTATTGTGACATGAGTTATCAGACCGATACATGAAGCGGAAGAAAGATGAGGATCCTCATCAGTCATCATTAGATTCTTTTGCTAATGTAGATCTTCCAAGTATGCCAGACCTTGATAAACTTGCTAAAGCAGATAAAATGTTGAAAGAAAACAGTCAAGAAAACGATAAGGAAAGAAGCAAATCATTGAACACATTTGAAATGCCCAGCATGTCTAAAACTGCTAAGAAAAACGAGGTGCCATCAAAACTGATTTTTCACAATCTTGGGAACAAATATCCTAGTCCACCAATAACTACCAATGAAACTGGACTTGTTGTGCACAGAGCTGTACTCAATGACATAACTGGCACTTCTACATTACTAGATTGGCTCGCTGATGGACATGCATCGATTGTAGAAATGGGCAGATTGATAAAACGCGATACTGAATTTAGTACTGCTTTGGATGAGTTACACACATTTATCGAGGGTGATTTAGGTGGCCAAATTATCCAGATTACTGACACAAGGTTGATGCTTTTACCCCCAGGTTGTCGCGGCTTGAAAGGTGTAGAAATGGAAGCCTTTGCTGCGGGAGCAGAAGAACTTGGGCGGAGAAGATTGTAATGCAAGAATCACCTGTGGACATCCCTTGTCCGATTTGTCAACTTCAAGGCGGAGTATACATGATTGCTCATATTGACGAAATACCCTATTTTGGTGAGCATACACAAGTAACTGTAATGTGCCATTCATGTGGATGGAAACAAACTGATTTCATTCCGGCTGAAGGCAAAAAAGCAGGTTGTTGGTCATTACTAGTTGAAAGACAAAACCACCTCAAATCAAGAGTAGTACGTTCATCATCTTGTACAATAAGAATACCAGAGTTAGACCTACAAGTTAATCCAGGAAGCAATGCTACAGGCTATGTATCAAATGTTGAGGGGGTAATCAATCGTTTTGTAGAAGTGATAAACATGGTTTTGAGAGACTTGCAAAATGATATTTCTGCTAAACTAAATGAGACTGAAACTACAACATTGACTGAAAGTATTCAAGAAATTGAACAACTTGAATCACTACTAAACAGATTGACTCGAGTAGGACAAGATAGCAACCAGCCTTTTACTTTAGAACTATTGGATCCACACGGACATTCAATGATTATTGATGATTCTGCTAGCGAAAGAGAATTGTCAGACGAAGAAATACTCAGTTTGCCTACTGGCCCTGACCCAGCTGTTTTCTCTGCCTAATCAAAGCGCATCTTCTGCTAGGAATTCTTTTACCAAATGTTCTGTTTGGTCACGCACCTCGTGGTGACTTTCCATCCAGTCAGTGGCCTTGTCAATACAGATTTGTTTCATTTCCCCGGCCAAGATTTTACCATTTCGATATTCAGAATTTAATTCAGCAAGGTATGAGTCACTTTCTTCAAAGAAATACATCATGTATTGATAGGCGACATCAATATCTGGATTGCCACCTAACCGGCGGTGCTCCTCTATGGTAGATTGTCCTCCAGAATACGCTTTTCGAATTTTCTTTGTCATTGAGTCAATGTCATCATCCAAAAATATCGTAGTTTTTGGTTTACTACTACTCATTTTTTCCCCAGTTAGCCCCACGGCAAAGTGATGATACGTTGATGATGGTGCAAGCAGACCCATACCACCCAATTTCCGCTCAAGTTTCAAGAGGCTATATCTGATATTTACCATATCTCTCTTTGTAGCACTTGGAACTACTATAGTTCCCTGCTTAGGATTTGAGTTTATGTCTGAAAATCCAAGTTCTTCTAATTCTGAAACTATCATAGCGAATATACTCGCGACTTTCTTTTTATCGATTCTACCATTAGGCTGCTGGCCCAATAGCTCTGCATTCTCATCTTGAACAGAAAGCCCGATTAGTACCCCAGGACCATTATTTTCCTTGATATTGAACCAATTAGTCTTGGATGCAATTCCTCTCGTTAATCGTAAGTGTGGATCTTGGTCTACTCCTACAGGAACAACAATTGGCCTCAATCCACCATAATCCTCAGTTTGGGGGGGTAAAATGTCACCGACCTGTACCATCGGTGCTTGTACATGTGCAAGATTAGTTTCCCCACGGAATCCATAAATAGCCTCAAATTCGCTTAGGTTAGTCCGCTTACCAAGCTGAAACCCAAGACGCTGAACCTCAGAACGTGATGATTGGAAGTAAACATTTGTTAAATCTGGATTTAGCCCTAGTGCGGCATAATTCGCGACATATTCACTCAAGGCAATCTCTCTACCTTTTTCGAGACTTACACCCCTTGTAGCTTGGCTTTCCAAATCAGCGACAGCTATTGTTACATCACCACCCATTTCTTGAAACCATTTTACTTGTTCAATAACCATCGAGTGTCCTAGATGCATCCTACCACTTGGCATCAGTCCGGTTAGTACTCCAAACTTTTCGCCTGTTTTTTGTGCATCCAATATAACATCCAAATCACGATGTGCGAACACAATGCCCCTTCTGTGCAGATGAGATGGGTCCGGTAATGACAAATTATTCATGTTGGAAAGTCCGAATTGTTCAATAATTCTTGAGTAGTCAGTGGATTGTGTACTGCTCCAAGGGTCTATGTTCACCTTCTCACTTGCCATAGTATCCCCTAAGGTTGACACATTAGCCTTATTTCATCAAGCCTTCGATGAAAATAGAGTGATTAGACAATTATTGATTTATTTCTCGCTTTGCCAGAGGTCCCAGCCCCTCTCGTCTCAAAACTAACATCATTGTCAAAACTGCAGTGGCTCCAATACCAACTGCGGCATATGGCAACCAGTCTGCATCTCCATCAAGTTCTCTAGGTTGTATCAACCAGGTAAATACCATGTCATCTTGGTCGACGAATCTTTTTGACCACTTGAACAAGTCTGAGGTTTCGTGTGCTGCAATGGTTATTGCAGATGTGTGATTATTCCAAAAATTGGCAATGCCCATAACATCATAATAATCTGATTCAATCGTGATATTTACTGATTTACCGTCAACTACGCTGAGGTGCAGATATTGATTGGGTGATTTTGTGTAACCTTCTTGAGTATGACGTGTTTGCGAGATATCTGTCATCCGTTCACCCTCAGAAGTAATATTCAATACCTCAGAATCACCTATGTCAACAACCCATGTTATCGGAATATTCCACCTTTCAGGTAGTAAATTAGTACATTGTTCTTTGATAAGGGACTGGAAATTTAGAATGTAACTATCACCTTGTGGCGTGATTGAATGGTCGAATTCATAACACTTGTTTTTAGCCCAATATGACCACGCCTGACCCCAAGTTGTCAGCCAAGCATTAGCATCATTGACTATGTAATCCTCTATCGCTGAATCATGACGAATTGTAGCTTCATTAACTCTGCCAATCCAGTACAAATTTACTAGGCCACCCTCATCAACTGCATCTTTAACATCATCAACTGAGCCAATAATTTGCTCCAAACTACCGCCCCTTCTTCCCAAGTTATACCAATCCCATAAGTCAACAGGAATGTCAGTTGAATTGTGCCAGGCAGTATAATCCAAACCGTTCGTATCTCCATGGACAACGAAACCTTGTTTTGAGATAATCTGATGCTGAGACATCGTCAAATCACTTGGGGTATATGTTGAAATCGGATTGACGCCCCAAATGCTTGCTTCTGTTCGCTGTTCTATGTACTGACGACATTCATTTGCTACTGCCCCTGGGTCTACTTTCCACGACAAGCCTGGAATTTCATAACACCCAAATTCATCGCCGTTATTCAGCCTCTCTTGTGCTAAATTTGTGTTGAGCCACCCATCTTCTTCCCATTTAGCGTCTGCTACAGCCACTGGCGAGAAAATAAGACCTAGAATGATAAAAAGGACACACATTGTCTTCACTGTGTACCTCAATTAATCACTACCCAAACATGTCTTGGTCGATTAACATGTTTTTCATACTTCGTATTCGGATAAATTTCTCAACACGCTAAATTGGTTAATTACGAGTGATTTTGAAAGCAACTATCAAAGAGTAAACCACATCCCACAAGATATGACCAATTCGCCGAGCAGCGTTCAAAGTGCTTGGCAACTACTGGAAGAGCATTGGAAAATTGAACCTCGCTCCGGGGGAATCGGTTACACACCTGGTTATTCGATAATCAGATTTATTTTCTCACCGATTATAAGGGGACTGGCTAGAATTAAGTCAACTGGTACTGAACATATCCCCGGCGGTGGAGCAACGATATTTGCTGCGAATCATCTCTCACATGTTGATCCAATACTGGTGATTGCATCATCAAGAAGGAAAGTTCACTACTTAGCCAAGGATGGTCATTTCAAGAATTTCTTTTTACGCTTGTTTATGAATCTTACAGGACAAATAGAAACACACAGAGAAGCAGGTGGTGATGAGGCTCTAGCATCTGCATCTGATGTTCTTGCATCAAACTCTGCTTTGGGTATTTTCCCCGAAGGAACTAGGTCAAAAAAGACCAAGAAACCTTTTTTGCTACCTGGCAAAACTGGAATTGCAAGACTAGCAGCATCTTTTCCAAATGCGAAGGTGATACCTGTAGCACTTGTTGGAACTAGAGAAATGATGGCTCCCCAAAAAGATAAGTTGCCAAAACTATGGAAATCTGTTAACGTAAATTTTGGTTCAAGCATTACTTGGTTAGAGTGGTTAGAAGATGAAAAGGGTGGAGCCATGAATTCTAAATCATTAGAAAATTTACTTACCAAAGATAAACATGAAATCAAGTCAACAATAGCGGGATTGTATAGGAAATTTACTGATCAATTAATGCAAAGCATCGGCACCTTAGGTGCTCCTTGAACACCTGTTAACCGAGAAATTATCAAAGGCTGGCTACCAGTGGTACGGCTGGTGATGACGTGGAACAATATCTGAAGCTCATTCAAAGAATTCTTGACGAGGGTGAGGAAAAAGGGGACAGAACAGGCACTGGAACACTATCCGTTTTCGGCCACCAGATGAGATTTGACCTGTCAAAAGGATTCCCTATGGTTACCACAAAAAAATTGCATTTGAAGTCAATTGTCTATGAGTTATTATGGTTCCTAAAAGGTGATACTAACATTAGGTACCTACAAGAGAATGGTGTAAGAATTTGGAACGAATGGGCTGATGAGGATGGTAATCTAGGACCTGTCTATGGTAAACAATGGCGTAAATGGGAAGCAAAAGATGGTCGAATTATTGACCAAGTTGCCGACGCCATTGAGATGATAAAAAATAACCCCAACAGCAGAAGAATAATTGTTTCTGCATGGAATGTTGGTGAATTAGATGAGATGGCATTAATGCCCTGTCATGCATTTTTCCAGTTCCACGTGGCTAACGGAAAACTCAATTGTCAATTATATCAGAGAAGTGCCGATGTATTTCTAGGAGTTCCGTTTAATATCGCATCGTATGCCTTGCTAACAGAGATGATGGCTCAAGTTTGTGGATTGAAGCCCGGAGTGTTTGTCCATACTATAGGAGATGCTCACCTGTACAACAACCATCTTGAACAAGCAAAATTGCAGGTGACGAGAGAGCCACTTCCTTTGCCAAACTTGAAATTAAATTCTGACATAAAAGGTATAGACGATTTTGGTTTTGATGATATTGAGGTACTAAACTATCAACATCACCCACATATTTCAGCCCCGATTTCCATTTGAGATGGTAAGATGCTAACAATGATTTTTGCCTGTGATATGAATAACGCCATTGGAAAAAATGGTGACCTACCATGGAGGCAGTCAACTGACCTACAACATTTCAAACAAATTACGTTAGGTGGAACCATCGTTATGGGAAGGAAAACATGGGAGAGCCTCCCCGGCAAATTACCCGACCGTGAGCATTTAGTTATGACTCGTAGTAGCCGAAATGATGTTGATACGATCACTTATGAAGAAGTTCTCAGTTTATCAAAAAAACGAGAGATTTTCATCATCGGTGGAGGTGAAATATACTCTCTCTTCTTACCCCATACTGAGAAAATATATCGTACCATCATCCATTGTACGGTCGAGAATGCTGATACTTTTGCTCCAGAAATAAATTCGGAAATTTTCAAAGTTTCTAATAGTGAAAAAGTATCAAAATCTGTAAGAGATGAATACGACATGACTTTTGAATTATTGGAACGAATCTAGTTATTCTTGTTCTTCACCTTGTAGAA
>VMHT01041646.1_pt1 | contig 25242 bp, 19 predicted proteins | sample 4693611 | NCBI WGS metagenome assembly VMHT01 (sample SAMN12280063, study PRJNA550983) | marine metagenome | isolation source: seawater sampled from same location over 5 years 0.02-0.2 micron viral filtrate | place: USA: collected off the coast of southern California halfway between the port... ...
ATACCTTGGGGACCAGCATTACCATCAGGACCTTGGGGACCAGCATTACCTTGGGGACCAGCATTACCATCAGGACCTTGTTCTCCATCAGGACCTTGGGGACCAGCATTACCTTGTGGACCCATGGGTCCAGGTGGACCTGACCCAGTTCCTCCGCTTATATTTGATGAAAGATCATAAGTAATTTCACCAGAAACAGTGTTGTAAAATAGAACGTGGTCAATTTTAGTTTCCTCTCTTATTGGTTTCACAAAAAATCGTTTCGGAGCGTCTGAATTTAATGCTGTAGTGGAATCTGCGTTAATAATAATGGTATTTTCGTGTTGACTTGATTGTCCGGCTAGTGGGCCAATAGCAATTGCGGATTGCTTTTGTTCAGTCTCACCCGCCATTCTACCAATAGCAATTGAGTCTTTCATTTGATCATCCTTACCCGCCTCTTGTCCTATGGCTATAGCAAACTCTTTCTGATTTTTATGGGCGGCTTGATTACCCAAAGCAATACTTCCTTTTTGTTGATTGGTTTGGCCCGCCATGTGTCCAATAGCAATAGCCGAATTTCCTTGTCCAGTCAATCCAGCATCACATCCAATATGAACTCTATTAAAGTCGGTAGTTCCTCCACCTATTTCCCAATCTTCATTTGTGTTATCCCAGTATAAATATTCTGACCAACAATCTCCATCAGCTGCTTTAGGACCAGTTTTAACATAACTAATATAACAAGGGTTATCAATGTCGAAAGCTGGAGGATTCATCGGATTAAAATTAGCACTACCCGGAGCGTAATTAATTACGCGTAATCTAAGATAAAAAAGATCCCCTGCTTGAAATGCCCCTTGATAAGGCCCAGTCAATGGGGGGGCGGTAGCATTATTGCCTAGTGGTAGAACTGTAAAATGCATGACTCTTTCTGGAGCATCTTGAACTCTAATTGTAATAATATCATAAGGATCTATAAATTTTATCCAATCAGTGTAATCCGTAGGTGTTGGTTGATTAGTAATTTTATGTAATCTCAGTTGATGTGTTGAATCACCCGCACTACCCCAAGATGTAAGATTATAATCTATATGAAAACGGCCTGGACCACCTGGTGGAGTCGAAGACATAACACTACCATTGAAATTTGTTTGGTTATTAGACATCCATAATGATGAATTACCGTCATATCCCATAGGTCCTGTAGGTCCTGTTTGACCCTGAGGACCTGTGTCTCCTTTGGGTCCGCTAAGATAAAGATCAACTCCTATATTAGCATCATCTACAAATGCTGTAGAAAAATTGTTACCAGCAGATAAGAAATCAACTGTTAAGACGAAAGAGAAAGGACCACCAGGTGGGGTGCCGAATGGTGTTCCCTGACCTAAATTATCAAGTGGTTTTACATTTGTAATAGCAAATACTAAACCATCATCCCCATTAGTGCTACTGTTTTGAACATTCGAGTTATCTAAATGTATAAAACCTTTTGTTCCATTTTGTATATTTTGAATGAGAGACAAAAAGTTATTAGGTAATTCTCCATCAAAATCTTTTACGAAAAGATGAATTTCAGTAATAGCGTTTAAGTCACTAAGCGACGCAAGTGATATATTAATATTAAATCTTAGTCCTTTTTGATTAACAACAGGATTTGTTACAGTGTCAAAATTTTGAAAATTTGTAGCATCAAATTTGTATTCATATTTCATAGCACCAATTCCTGTAGAATTAGCTGGTTTATTAATCCAACTCTCAATATTAGCATCATAAACCATTACATCGTCGTGTTGAACACCAGTTGCTACTGAAGGAATAGGTCCAAACTGGGCTTTTCTATAACCACCAAGAGCACCAGGCTCTGCTTGAGTATCTAAAATAGCTGGACCTTTTTGAGACCTATTATTTGTATTCCATTTAACAGGAGCATTAACTTTAATTAACGGATTATTTTGTAATTGAAAAATAGGGTAATCATCATTCTCATCTAATTCAATCCAAGCGTTATTACCACCAGTTGGTAGCCCTTGTTTGGTTATGGAATTTCCTGATTTCATATAGAAATTTAATTCATATGGAACGGGTAAACCATTAATTTGAGCATTCGCATCAATAGAGCCTGCGGCTCCTCCCGAAGGTAATGGGGCCCCAGAAAGTACATTTCCACTGGGTTCTAATACAATAGCAGCACCACCTAAAGTATGTGAAAATTTGGGACCACCTGGACCACCTGGACCTATGTATGGTGCTCCTTCTTTATTTAGTTGGTTAGGAGCATTTGGTATTCCTCCATCAAACCACTCTGTGGAGTTGCTTGGAAAGGCTCCAGGGTCCATGTTTCCATCTATATTGGCGTTTGGGATATTATAAGCATAAAATGTGAGAGAACTTTTAGGTCCCTGTCTTTCTTTTTCTTGAGGTGTTATATGTGTTGTACTTGTTAGTCTTAAATTATCAGAAATTTTACCAAATTTAGTATCAGCTGGAAAATTTCTTCCTGTCCAGCTTGAATTTACCAAATTTTGATACTCTGGATAACTAGAGTCTGCATAAGGATTTCCTCCTCCTGGACCAGCAGCTGGGGCGGTCGTAGCTGTATAAAAATTTCTACTAGGGTCGCAATTATTTTGAGCTATAGTTAATGAACCAGACCCACTGTATTTATTTGGCGCGGCGTGTTCTGGAATAGTCGTCCCCAGAGGCGTCGTAATTTTTCTAAAACCTGGTTCAGGATTAGCGTATTCATTTCCTATTGTAACGTTGAAAAAAGTGTCTGGTGAAGTTATATTAATATTTGGAACTAATAATAAAGAACCTTTTTTGTCTTCTATAGGTAAATCTGACTGTCCTTTTGGATTAAAAAATGGTTGTTTATTATCAACCCTTAAAAAAATATTTCTTCTTTCATTAAATCCAGGAGAAGGGTCATCTTCACTATTATCCCAACTGTTATTGACCTCATAATAATTATACTGTCCATGATCAGTGAAAGGAGTATTAAAATATTGAGAGTTGCTATAAAATGGGAATGGGGGAGTGAATATGTCTGTTTTAGGTTGAAATTGTATTGCTGGTCCTCTACTATCAATACCAGCATCCCAGAAGTCTGTATTATTTTCATTTATTAAAGTACCCGTTGGACCTGGAAGTTGACCTGGAGCGGTAATGCCCCCAAAAGGATGCATTATATTTGTATTATCAGGTGGTCCGTGTAGTTGAATGATATTTCTTTCCCATCTACCAGTGGGACCAGCACCACTTGAAGTTGGAGGATCCGCAACAAAGTCAATACCAGTTCCTTTATCATAATAAACACCAGAGTTTATATTATTGTAATTAGTGGAAGCTTTTTCTATTCCCGAGGCTCCAGCATAAGTGTATTCATTGAGTCCTTTAATATTAGGACCAGTAGGACCAGTAGGACCAGTTTGACCTGTAGGACCAGTAGGACCAGTAGGACCAGTTTGACCTGTAGGACCAGTAGGACCAGTTTGACCTGTTTGACCTGTTTGACCTGTGGGACCAGTTTGACCTGTTTGACCAGTTTGACCAGTTTGACCAGTAGGACCAGTAGGACCAGTTTGACCTGTGGGACCAGTTTGACCTGTTTGACCAGTAGGACCAGTAGGACCAGTAGGACCAGTAGGACCAGTTTGACCAGTTTGACCAGTTTGACCTTGTTGTCCTTGTGATCCAGGAATACCATTTAGACCAGGTATTCCTGGCGGTCCTTGTGGTCCTATAGGTCCGACGCCACCGCTGCCGCCGCCATTTGAACCATTTGTATTACATCCCTCTAGACCTTCATTGTCTAATTGCGATGTTATAGTTCGAATTTTGGTATTATAATTTCCATAACTCGTGTGAGACATACCTTATATTATATAAGTATAAAATGTATTTTTTTTATACATATAAAAATTTAATTATATTACAAACATTTACAGTTTCTAAATATTGTTCTAGCATTGGAAATCCAAGTATTAATATGTTGTTGAGTAATAATTTGCTGACTTGAATTAGGACCAAATAACTCACATAAATCATCTCTTTTTTTTTTAGCATCTTCATCGGCTTTTTTAAATAAAAGAGAAACTGTAAAATTAGTAAAGGCTTCCTGGATATTTTGTGGTGTAGCTTGGATATATCCTACCTCAATTGGACTTAATATTACTCCTTTATAAATAGCATATCCTAAATTATAATATCTATCTCCGTGTCTTCTACTAATATAATCTCCATAATCAAAATATTGGTCTCTGGATGTATCAATTGTATTTAAATTTAAACCGCTCATTTATATAATACAAATATATAATATAAATGTTTTATTACATACCACCGTACGGTCCGATAGGTCTTTGTCCTTTTTGTATAACAAGTGGTTCAGGAATAAAAACTCGTGGGGTTTTGAAAAATTCTTGACTATCTAATTTATTTAATTTTGGTATAAATTTCTCTTGTTTTTTTGTTAAGTCTATTTGTTTAATACCAAATAAGTTGCTTTCAATATTTGCTGTATTATTAGAGAGTACATTATCATAATAACCACCACTCATATTACCTGCGTTTATTCCTAAACCAGGAAATTTATTAACATATGGAACTCTAGAATTTTTTAAATGTAAATATTGTTGTTGATTATAGAAAGCTTTTTGCTGTAAACAATATTGTCCGGGTGAATTTTTTAAACTGGCCATTATATATTAATTAGTATTATTATTTTTTAAAACGTTTACAATTTTTTCATATATAATTTCACTAATACTATTACTTTGTTCAAGTTCAATAATACATGCATGAAAATAATAAAAGTATTCATATGAAAAAAGCAATGTAAATAAGTCATTAGAATTATTAAATAGAAAACTGTATTTGTTATTTTCCTTTAATATGTTTAATATTTCTTTAATTTGCTTGTTTTCTTTATATTTAATATGTATTTTATCAATAGTTTTCATCATTTTTTCGTGGTCATATATTAATAAATTAAAGGCTTTTAAAATTTCTTGTCTATAAATAGTATCTTGACTGGTAGTATTAGATGAATTATCTAAATAAGAACAATTAAATGAATAATTATACATTTTAAATATAATTATTTATTTACTTTTAAATTATTGTCTGTTAAAACTTTCTTGATCTCTGGATAATTCACGAGAAGGTAATCCTCCGCGTATCCATCCATCAGCAGCAATACCTTCACATAAGTTAGCAGGATTTTGAATAGAAGCTTTTAATGCGGGGACTAGATCTTGATTAGGACGAATAGATTTTTCCATAATAGTTTTACACGATTTTTTGTCTTGATTATAAACTCCTTGTAATAATTGTGATTCTTTTACAGGCATAGATGGACCTCTTCCTAAAAATGGAACAGTGAGAAAAGGTCTTTCTTGTAAGCTAATTCTACATTTTGGATTAGTTTGAATGGAACCAATTAAAAGTTTAGAATTTGTATCAATATTACATCCGCCAATTCCACACTGTTTACTACCTTGATAAAAAATATTAGGTTGGCTAGTAGCAAAATCGATAGGAGCAGCCATTCCACAATTTTTGGCGAAATAACTTTGAACTAAATAAGAACCAAAGTTTTCATTTTGCATATCTCTTTCAGAAACACCACAAACATCATTTCCAATTCTGCTTAAACCGTTGAATGTATAACTATGAACACTTGACATATATATTTTACTTAAGATTATATATTTTAAATAAAATAATGATTTATTGAATACTTCCACTATTTTTCTCACACATAAATTCATCACCTTCTTTACAAGAAGGCATATTTCCATAACAAAAATTAGCAAAGTCTTTTTGATTGTTTGGAATGCTTGTATTTGCTGTGCTATAAAAATTTCTCAATGAATTTTGAAATGTTAAATTATCTCCTAAATTTTTATACAATCTTTCATCTTTTCTGCTTTTTTTTGTGGCATCGTCTAAAACTTCTTCATTATAAACAGGAGCAGCTGGTTTGCGTTTAGGATTTTCTTTATATTCACCCATTAATACATTCATAAATGGATTTTTTTTTGTAGGCATGGTAAATTCCTCGTTTAATAATTCTTCAAATTCCTCTTTATTTAATTTTACGTCTAAATTTGCCATTCCTTCTTTTTTGGAAGCACTTTTTGATTTATGTATCATTACTAATACAACAATAGATACAGCGGCACTAACAATAATATAACTGGATTTCGTAAATAAAAATCCTAAAATAGCTAATATTAAAATTAATCTTGTGATAGAATTTAATTTTCTATCTAAATCAAAATTATCTTGAGGCCATATTTCTGTTATATAATTTTTATTTAATAAAACATTTGGATTTTCTAACCAAAAACTATTATTCATCATATATAGTATAAATAGTTATTTTTTAATTTACTTTTTTCTTCTTTTTCTTTCTCTTTTTTTTCTTTTTATTATTCTTTCTACTTGATTTCTCTACAGGTTCTTCTCCAGCTCTAAATACCATTTGTTGATATTTTTTTTTTTCTTCTGCTTCTGCTTTTTCTTTTCTACGTTGTTCAAGTTTTCGCAACATTCGTTCTTTTTGAGAAGCTTTTCTTATATTTTGTTTCATGTGAGACTGCATAGCGTTCATATTTACTTTTCCTCCACCAGCAACTCCTGGGATACCCATTTTTGATAATAAATCATCCATATTTTTCATACCGGGAATATTTTTCATTTTTTCCATAAGATCATTAGCTTCTTTCATTAATTCACTTTCTTTAATTTCACCTGATTTAAGCTTTTGATCTAATTTAGACCCCACATTTTTTACCATATTCATTAATTTTCCTGGATTTTTAAAAAGTTTTTGAAATACTTCACCAACGTTTGTAGCATCACCCATATCAACATTTAACTCCTCTGCTGTTTCTTCGGCTATTTCGTGTGCTAATCTACCTAATTTACCATCTAATAAACCACTAATATGATTCTGAAGGTCTTCGGCATCAGGTAAATCATTCAAATTAATATTTGAAATATCATTTACATTATTAAAACTCATATCCTTAAACATATCGGCGTTATTAAACCATCCTTCCATATCTTTCATGGTTTCTTCTAATTTTCCTTTTAATTCATCTTCATTGATTGCTTCAAATAATTTCGCAGTATCCCCAAATGAATCCTTTGAATCAACATTTTTACTAACAGAAAACAATATTAATTGTAAATATTTCCAAATTGTTTCGCGTGTTTTTTCACTTATTTCTTCATCTTTCCATATTTCTACGAAATTTATACTTGGTAAAAAATTTAATTTTTCATTATCTTTGAAAATATCTTCTTTTTGGTATAAAATATTGAAAAAATGTTGAGGATAATTTTCAAGACAATATTCGTATAATTTCTCTCCATTTTTTCCGTCAGTTAAAAATTCTATTTCAAAATCTTCCAGTTTATCCTTATATTCTGGAAATACAGTCAAAATATCTCTGTAGAAATCTTTGACTATTTTTAAACACTCCTTGTTTTCTTCCACCATTATATTTAATTTAAACTTTATTTATTTAAATTAAACTAAACGTATTTAATTAAGATAATATAATTTACATATTTTTGATAAATTTTGTAAATATTTTATTGCTTTGTCTTTATTTTCTTCACTAGTATTACGTATTAATAGTCTTATTTCTTCTACTATATTCATCATCCTATCTGTACTCCCAGTTCCTAAATCATAACTGTAATCCTTATTAATAAAATAATCCTTATCTCCTTTCATTATTGCTTCGTCATAAATATCTACAATACTTGTTTTCCAAATACCCATAAGTTTTTTTTTACTTACTTTTATTAATCCAAGTACAAATGTTCTACCTGTTTTTATGTCTAAATTATTAGGAAAAACTAGAATAATATCATCCATAAACTCAAGAAGTTGAGTACAAAATAATTCTTTTAATGATTTTTGAGTTTCGCTTTCCATTATTTGTAATATTATTCATTTTTATTTTTAAATAAATTATACTTAATATTATTAAATAGAACTACCTTGTGGGGGAGCTTTTATTTCTTTCTCACGCTCCTCTTGTAATTTTCCTAAATCAACTTCACCTACCTTGTCTGGTTCATAATCATCGTCCGGTGTATATATTTTATCATCATGATTTAATGATACAAAACTATGCATTTGTCGTAATCCACCAACCCCCTTAGCACTTAGCTCATCACTTGATTGATCCCAATATGAATAAGTATCCGACATACAAGTACCCATTTCCGTGAATGAGAAAGCTAAAGGTTCTATATTATTTTGTGTAGCCATCGCTTTTTCGCTTGTTATTTTTGGTTTAAAATAATTTAATACATCGGTTCCTACTAAAATCTTATTGCCTTTATTTAATAATAATAAACTTGGAACACTATTTATCTGTGGTGGTAATAATATCTCTCTACCGTTGTCTAATACTATATAAATAACACCTTTTTTTTCAACACGTCTATCAATTGATAAAAAATGAATATTATTTTGTATGCTACTTTTTCCTAATTCATATAATAATAATTTACAATTATCACAATATTTGCTATAATATAAAACAGAACTCATTTATATATTGTTAAAGTTTCTATTACTTAAATTATAACACAAAACACAAAACAAAAAACATAAAATTGAAAATTAATTAAATATAATATATTATATTATATAAACATGGCTTCTACTCTAGATATTACACCAGTTGTTAAAGACAGTCTTGAAAATAAACAAGGCGTTTTAGAATTTACTTTACAAAATACCGATGTTAGTATTGTTAATGGTCTTAGGAGAACGTTGCTAACAAATATAACTTCTTCCGTTATTGATACCAAACAAAGTACATTTTATAAAAATACAGGAAGATTACATAATGAAATATTGAAACAAAGGTTAGATTGTATTCCAGTTAACATCAAAGATACTTCCGTTTTAAGTAATCTTATGATTGAACTAGACATGTCTAATGAAACTGATATGTTAATGTATCTTACTACACGTGATTTTAAGATTAAAAATATTTCAACAGATACATATTTAACAGATGAAGCAATTGAACAAATTTTCCCACCAAATAAATTAACTAATAGTTTTGTATTATTTTCAAGATTGCGTCCTAAAATATCTAACGATATTCCCGGAGAAAGTCTTCATTTTACAGCAAGATTTAAAGAAGCAACAGCGAAAGAAAATGGAGCATATAATGTCGTCAGCATAGCAGCTTATGCGAATAGTCCCGATAAATCCAGTCAAGCAGACAGTTGGGACCAAATAGAAGAAAACTTACTAGAAAAAGGACTTAATAAAAACGATATTGATTATGAGCGTAAAAACTGGTACAGTCTTGGAGCAAAACGAATTTATTTAAAAGATAGTTTTGATTTTAAATGTCAGTCTGTTGGAGTTTATACTAATTTAGAGCTTATTCATCTTGCGTGTGATAAAATTTATGAACAGTTAAAAGACGTTCATGATAAATGTTCTTCTCAAATATATGAAATTCAAATGAAATCTACTGCTATGAAAAATAGTGCTGATTTTATTCTACAGGGATATGATTATACTATTGGTAAAATTATTGAATATGTTTTACACGAAGAATACTATAAAAAAGAATCGGGTCTTTTATCGTATGTTGGATTTGTTAAAAATCATCCACACGATGATTTCTCTATCATTCGATTTGCGTTCAAAGAGGAAGACGAATTTAATAAGGAAAATATGTACAATTTAATTATGTATTCTTGTACCAAAGCACAAGAAATATATACAGAAATTAAAGAATACTTCTAACTAAAAAAAAAGCACTAATAAATAATATTTTTTATTTGAGATATTATTTATTGTTTTGGGGTTTCGATTTTTGAGGAGAACATTTTTTCTGTATTTTGACTTCTTTCTCCGAATGTAGGAGTGTTCATATTACCAAATATATTACTTAAATCTTCATCTATATTTGATTGCTCTTCTGTTTTTTTTGCTATTGTTTTAAAATTTTTTAGTTGTTGTAAATTTCTAACTGTTGGACTTCTAGTTAATCCACTTTTTTTTGGTTTTGGTTTAATTACACCTTTATTAGGAGGTAATAATCCACTTTTTTTTGGTTTTGGTCCCTTAGGCATTCCTCCTCTCTTTCTTTTTTTTGTTCTTCTACGTCGCTTTCTTTTGTTTTTACGTGTAATAATATGTCTCTTTTTCTTTCCACCTTTATTTTTTCTAACGTTACGTTTTCTAGATTTTCTACGACTTTTACAACCTTTCATTTAATTAATACTTAGAAATTATTCTAAAGGTTGTTCGACACTTTTTGTATGTAACGCGTGTTGTTTATAAATATAGTTAACAGCATACATTAATCTCTGTGGAGGAAGACTATTCACATAATCAATAACAACCTGTTTATTTACATATTTTTTTTCCGCAAATAATTCATCAATATATATTTTTTGTAAAGCATACATATGAGGCTTAAATTGATATGGATATTCACTTAACTTCTTTTGTTTTTGAATGAAACAATTAATATAATTTACGTGCAGTTGTGAAGTAAACGAATGCATATCATTTCTAAACTGTGAAAAAAGTGCCCTATATTCTGGATAATATTTCAAAAATTCAGCTACCATTCCCTTTTGTCGTAAGTAATAGTAGTGAAACTGAAGTTTGGGATTGTTGCCTTTTAAATGTTTAACGCGTTCATAATTTCGGTTACGGATTTTAATTCTATGTCCTTGTTGATTTACAACAACAATTCCCTGTTGAGTATAATCTAAATTATCTGAAGAATAATGGTCCAATAGTTCATCCCAAAATTCAAAAGATTGTGTTGAATATTGATTAATATTACATTTAAAATCTTTTACTACATCGGGATGACTAGTAATACTTACATTTTCTCCTTCATTATTAATTTCATATACATTAGTTAAAATAATTTTCTTTTCTGTTAGTGGAACAACAATTTTATTTTCGGGATGTTGTAATACAAAACTATAGCAATAATTTTTATTCAAATCTTCGAATTCGATTTGTTGTTCATTCATAGCATCCAAAAACAAAAATCTAAATGTTTTATCGCTATTCCAACTACACCGTGCTCCAATACAACTTTTAGTGTGTATATTCCATTCGTCGGCAGTTTTATCCCAAAAAACATTTATCATAGTTCCCTCCGCAAAATCCAATTGATTACATTTGTTCAAATTATTTTCCTGGATAAATGTATTTTTATTTAATGACTTTGGTGGGGCAAATGATAAAACCTCTAATTTACCGTTAATAATAGCACATACAACAGATCTAAATAACCCAAGTTGTGTATCATTTGATTCAGTAATATATTTTTTATTATATTTTAAAATATATTTTTCTTCGTTGTTATCCTTTACAATTATTTGTTCTTGTTTAATATTATTTTTTTTGTTCTCTATAACAGAATGAATTAGCTCTTTAGAAAGTGTAAAAACCATATATAAATCAGTTGTTAAGATATCTTTATATTATATTTATAATGCATTTATCTAATTAGAGAAAAATCTATTGTAAATATAAGTAATGGAAGAAGAAAATGAACCAAAATTATTTTTAGAATTAGGTCAGGTTATAAAAATTGAATCACCAACAGACCCAACATTACACGAAAAGATATATTTAATAAATTATTTAGATAACAATTTAATAAAATTAATTGATAATCAAGATTTAAGTGAAAAAGTATTGAAAATTAATAACGGTGAACTTACAAATAAGTCAATACGTAAAATAAATATATTAGCATCGCAAGAAGAAAAAGGTTATGCTCGACAAAATGGTTATACACCAGGTAATTGGATTACAATAGAATTTGCTGGCGAAGTTCCTGCTATTTTTAATGGTAAAATAACAGATTTAGAACAAGATATGATAGAATTAACAATATATGAAAGTGGTGAAAAAATTTATATTGACTTTGAAGGGAAGGGAATACCATTGGATTTACCTATAACAGAAATACGTCCATTTTCACCTCCTTCTACAAAAACACCAGATGATGAGGCGGATGAAGTATCAATAGATTTAGAAGATGATAATTTGGATATTATAGACGAAGACGAAGAATTAGAACTTATTATAGATACGGAAGATTTAAAGGAAACCGTTAAAAATCTATATATTAATTTAGATGAATTAGCTTTAGATGACGAAGATTTGGGTGAAATAGAAGAAATGGAAGTGGTCGATGAAACCCAGAGACGTTTTGGAATTAATAAACAATCTAATGATTTATTGGACGAATTATTAGCAGATGTTCCAAGTGATAAACGAACTGAAAGAATATTAAATAATATTCATATTTCAATACAACGTTTTAAGGAATTGCGAAGAACGTTTTCAAATTTTGATGAATCAGGAAATGCTGAAAGTATAAAAATTAAGGGACACGAATATAAACCATTGGTTGAAAAAATGCGTAAGTTAAATACTCAATTATATTGGTTGATACCAATTGTAAGAAATAAACATAAAATATATAATTTTGCCGATGGAGAAAATGATGAAGCAGATATTGAAGATGAAAAATTAGGCATGGTATTAAATGAGCAAAATGAAATCATTGACCAATATGTTAATAATAATGTTCCAGGTGAAAGAAATAAGTATAAATATTTACTTCAAAATTTAGATAGTTATTATACTCCTTTTTCACAACCAGATAGTGAAAGAAATGTTATTACTCAACAAGAAGTATTTAATAATATTGAAGTTGTAATTGATAATTTAGGTAATTTCTATAGTAATTTAATCTATGGTTCTGAAGTAAGAGGAAAAGGCGAACCAAGTTATACTTTAAAAAATCAACGATTTGTAATTGATAGATATAATTTGGGTATGAAAAAATTATCAAATGATGAACCAAAAAATAAAAAAAGTAAAAATTATTTAGAACAAATAACAAGAAACGACTCAGTATCACTTATTGGTTTAATGTCTTTAACTAACCCATTTATTCAATATAGTAGAATTAATCTTCCAAAAACATCTATCTTCATGAAAGCAAATTTACATAGGTTTAATTTTATGTATCATAAAATTCTTTTAAATGATTTAGAATTAAAAAATAAAAGGATTAGTGAGGAAGATTTGGAAAATAATAATTTTAAGGTTGATTTTAATACTAATGTATTTAATAATTTTAGATTTCAAGAGACGAAGTTATTAACAGATAGAAATAACGAGGAAGTGTATAAAGATTTTCTTCAAAAAATTATCCCACAGACTCGTATTTTATTTGAAACTGTAAAAAAATATATTAAAAATGATACTTCTTATATTAAAATTATTGAATATCTTGAACCTTTCTTAATTTATGATGAGGATATTACATTTCAACAATATAAAACTATTATTGAATTTATTGAAGAAAAAATATCTATTCATAAAAAGAAATTAATCCAAAAAATTTTGGAATATAAAACATATGCCGGATCAATCGATTCTTATTTTATTCCAAATATCTATGAAAATATGCTTAAGAAAAAGAATAATGGAAAAGTAGTTTTTGGAGAAACTAATTACAATATAAATGAAATGATTGATAGCAATGATGCTTATAAGACAATGATGAATTATGATTGTTTATATACATTTAATAATGCTATTGCTCTATCACAACTTTCTCTTATGCAACCTATTGATATTGAAGCAAAAATAGATAATCTTTTGGATGAAAAAGATGAAGAAGATGAAGAATCTAAAAATATTGACCCATGTGCTCAAACATTTACTCTAGCCAAAAAATATATTGATTATGACGATTTAGAATCCGATAATGGAGACAATATCGAAATATTTTTTGATAAAAAATACGATGAAACTCCATATGATATTGGAAATGAATGGTTAAAACAACATGGAGAGCTGCGACAACAATCTGGTCCCGATATTGCCGAAAACAATAACACAACTATTAATCTTTTATCTGAATTTTTACAGAAAAATAATGGTATTAAAAAGGAAAAGGCAGATACAGATGCCGAAGCAATGTTTTATGGTAATAAATTTATAAAAGATGGACATTATGCTATTTTAGAGGATGATACAGGTGATGTTAAATATTATGTTAGACAGGGATATAAATGGCGGTTAGACAGAGATTTAACAGGTAAAAATATAGATAAAATAAATTTTTGTAATTATAAACCAAGTTGTTTTAAGGTAAAAACAGAATGTAAATCAGTAGATAACGCGAAAGATGTTATCGAAAAGAATTTATTACACGAAATATCAACCCGTTTTAGCGAAGAATTAACTGAAAATATCCAAGAATTAAAAAGTAGATTAGAAAAAGAATTTCAGTATAGAATAGAAAATTTATCGAATCTTAAATTTTTATTAACAAGTAAACTTCTTAAAAAAGATACCGAAATGGTTCGAATTGCTTCTACATTAGATGTTGACGATTCTAGGATAAAATCACCATATGAAGAATTAAGGGATGTTATATTGGTAGAAACAGATTTAGTAATAAAGTATAACAATATTTCAAGATTTGTTGAAAAATATTGTAGAAATAACATTTTGGATGAAAATGAATTCTGGTATTATTGTAGTGAAACGAATGTACCATTATTACCTACATTTTATAGTGTATTGGCTGAAGGATTTCGTTTAAGTAATTATAAACATGCATTAGATTTAGTAAAGAAAGAAAGGGGAAAATTATCAGATGATGGTGATAAAATTATTGATGAATATAGTGGATATGTTATTGATATTATTAATTTTGATACAGATGAAGGATATGATAAAACAAGTGGATTTAAGATTAAATCTAGAGATGTAATGACTGTTAGCACATCGGATAAATTAAAAAATGTAGTTGATAAATCTTTCCAAGCAAAAACGGAACAATCTAAAAAAATACAACAAAATGTATTGGCCCTTAGTAATAAATTAGATGTTGATATGAGCCAACAAATTTATTTTGTAAATAAAATTATGAGTGAATTATTGAATAATACAACTATTATTAAAGATGAAACCAAATATAACAAACGAATGAAAACTTTGAAATCTCAAGGAAAAAAGACAAAGACATATGAAAAATATCACGATGAAAAATATTTATTTATTTTTCTTGGAGCATTTGCTATTACATTACAAACAGCTATTCCTAATATTTCTTCTAATAAAACATATGAAAATTGTATTCGATCTTTTGACGGATTTCCATTAACCAAAGATAATAATTTATCATTTTTAGTTTATTTAATTTGTGTTACTCGTTTCTTGGGAAAAGGTTCAAAAAGACCTTGGAAATATTTAAAATTAGGTAGTAAAAAAAATAGAAAAGAAAAAACAAATGATTATGCTATTAAATTAAAGGATTTCATTGTTGATAAAATATTAACACTTTCATATGTAAAAGAAAGATTATCTGAGAAAATTAAATTTGATAAAACAAAAAAAAGTGCAAATGTGATTACTAGAGATATTAATGTTTTAAAATGGGATACCTTTTTACCTCCATTATATAATTTTCGTGTTAATAGTATTAAAAATATCGGTGTTGAATTTGAAAGACTTCTTAAGCAATCTATTATTAATGACGACACTAGAATGCAATTTAATTATATTTCGTCACTTTATGGTAAAATGTCTAGTTATTCATTTGCTATCATAGAAGCAGTCCAACGGGTCGTTAATAAAGAACCTTTAATACTTGAAACCATGGATGGGATACCGTTTTTAGAAAATGCTTGTTGCAATGAGGATGGTATTAATACGTTTGAATACTTCTCAACTAAAGAAAGTTCAATAAAAAAACACAATAAAACTTTATTTGATTTGGAAAAAATGTATATTAAATATAAAAATTTACATAAATCTCCAAAATTTTCAATTAATAAAAATACTAAAATTATATTTCCAACGCTAATAAAAGAATTTTCACAAGAGACAATATATTTATCGTTTATAAAATATTGTAAATTTAATAGTGGCATCGTTTTAAATGATACATTAAAATCTATTTGTTTGGAAAATAATGCTAATTATAAGGAAACTGATAATTTGGAGAGAAAAATAGAAAAAATGAAACTTGGAGGATTAGAGTATAATGCTAATTCATTAAAGGCGTTGTTAAATTATATTAATCGAGAAAACATACTTCCATATGATATTAATCCAAGGGTTTTAACTGAAAAATTACGCCTAGAAAAAGCGATTGAAGAACTAGATAAAGCGGATGTCTTTTTATGTGGTGGAAATATAATAGAAATTTTTAAAAAGATATTAGATAGATATGATATAGCAATTAATGGCAAAGACGATGTTATAACAGAAGAGTTTTTACAATATATTAAAAGAATAAATTCGAGATTGGCTTCAAATTTAAAAGAAAAAATGATAGAATCTGGTAAAATAAAACCAAAATCTATGATAGATTTTATAGTAACATCATCCAAAAGTAAATTTATTTTAAATTGGGAATTAATGGGTGATGAAATTTATATGAGTAAAGAAGACCATACGGGGTTTTATACTTTTAGATATTTTAAACAAATGGTTATCAATATTTGTAATGTATTTCCTACTATAATGTTAAATTCTATAATGAAGGAAAAAATTCGAAAAAGAACTGTTCCCAAACATTGGAAATTAAAATCAGGACGTATAAAAGGTCAAATTGAAAATTTGATGAAAGAAGAATATAAAGATTTTTCACCTTTTTACGACAATAATAAATTAACTCCTGTATTAAATTATGTATACGAAAACGGTAAAGACTTAATTCGATTAATGAATGTAATACCATTTTATGCTAACATGGATAATGAATTAGGTAGTATTTTTGATGGAAAAATGGTAAAACATTTAGGATATTACTTTCTTTTGTGTGCTTTAAGTTTATATATAGGTGCTACCGAGGCTAACTTAAACGTAGAAGAAGAAGAAGATATTGATTCTTTTAATACTGTTGTTGAAGACGCAGAGGAATTAGCCGAAATCGAAGGACAGCGTGAAAGTATGTTGAACGAAGTCTGTAAATTACTTAACATATACATTAAAAATTTCAAAAAATATAAGGATATTTTATCGAGAACAAAAGAACATATTACAAAACAAGTCTTAAAATCTAAAGAAAGGGAAAAAGCTGGTATAACTAAAAGATTGGGTGATTTAACTATGGAACAACGCGAAGTTGAAACAATTCATAAAAATCAATCATTGGGGGTTTGGAGTGTTGGACAGACAAGAGCAATTTATGAATATGATGATCAACAATTTGATAAAGAATTTATAGCCCGAGAAAAGTTAGAATTGTTAGAAAGAACAGTTGGACAAGATGCTTCAGACCAACTAAGTCATTTAGAAGATCAGGAAATTCAAAATAGGATAAATGCTGAAATAAATGACTTAACCATGATTCCTGAAGAAGATGATGACAACAGAGAAGATATTGATTATATGTAAATTGTGAAACTTTTATATAAATTAAAACCTAATATATATATAAGTTAATGTATAGACAATATATCCGTAGAAATATAACATCAGTATCTATTATTTTATTTGTCGGTTTATTTATTATTATGCAATATTTAGAACCAGCATTTTTATATGAAAAGGATGGATCTTTGCGAAAATTTGGTGTAGGAAGCTCTAAAAAGACCGTTATACCTATTTGGCTGGTTACTTTTATTATTGCTATTTTTTCTTATTTAGCTGTTCTATATTATTTGTCTTATCCTAAAATTAGTTATTAGTTATTAATTATTTAATGTTATAAAAAATAAATTAGATATATAATATCAAAATTATGAAATGATATTATATATATTACTGTTTTTCCTCTTATTGGTATGTGGTTTCTATTTGTGTTTACTACAATTTGTAAGATAATCTATAAATTAATTATAACTTAAAATCCTAATGACCATTTCTCCTCTTTCTTTTCCTTTTTAGGATTATTTAATGAATCTTCGACAAATGAATTCAAAGCATCAGCATTTCTATTACATTTAATAGTTTGGATGTAACTATTTGAAGTATTTATTACTAAATTTCCCACTAATCCATACCATAAAATCTCTGATATCATATCCTTTATTACAACAAATTTATATAATTCTGGAAGATGATCACGGTATTTCGCATTTAATATTGACCTATTACCACCACGTTGCTTTTTTCTCCCTCCTTTTAATGCTGCTTGTTCTACAGGAACCGCATTGACTATAGGTATTTCTGATGTTCCTCCCTTTTTACCATCCATTCTTGCTATAAATAAGTCAAAATTCTCAGGTGTTATTTCATTAACTAATGTTGATGGATCATCGTATACCATTTGTAATAATTTACTTTGACCCTCGTCTTGTTTTAATATTTTGAATAAAGTATTGTTTATACCAAATAACCATACACAAACATATCCTATTGTATTCGAAAATGGTGCTTTCCATCCAGGCATTATAATTAAAATTAAAAGTAATAATCCAAAAATAAATATATTTGGAATCAATGTGTAATTAATAGCAGGGATTAGTTGTGGAGTTCCCCCACATTTATCTTTCGCATTTTGATAATTTATATATAATTGATTACCTATTATTATTGCTAAATAACAAACTGTAATAATTAACCCTAAATATCCACCGTTATTTCGTGTTTTATAACCTTTAGCAACAAAGTATTTTATTACAAATGCACCTAGTGTTATTGTCATAAAATATGTAAAACTCGTACTTGGACTTATTTGTGCCATTTATAGATAATAGGTATAATATTTTTTGATATTTTAGTTGTATAATTTAAATGGCTTATAGACCCACATTAACTGAACCCGGGGTTAAATATTTTTTAGGAGAAACTTTGAAAAATTGTAAAAAAAATAAAGAAACTTTTAATATCAAGTTATTTAATTTAGCATTGTTTATTGGATTTTTATTTGTTGTAACAGCATTATTAGTATATAAATATAAAATGAAACCAGGGCCTGAAGAAAAGAAAAAAAAAGATAATCTTAAAAGAGATTATTTTATTAATAAAGTTAGACAGTTACAATCAGATAAAGCTAAAATTTATAATAAATCAATTACAAATTTACCTAATTTTGAAAGTCCCTTTGAATTATTACATAAAAAATTTTATAAAACCTAAATATAAATGAGCGATAGCGATGAAAGTCCCTGGATTACAGAAGAAGGTGATATATTAGAAGATGGTAAAACTATTGATATTGTTGAATCTAAAGAAATTAGTAAAGAACAGGATAAATTATCTACACCTGATATTAATAAATTAAAAAGTTTAATGATATCTAGTCCTAATTCTAGAACTCCTTCTAGAACTCCTTCTAGAACTCCTTCTACATCTGGTTACTCTTTTGAAGAAAAATTATTAGAATATTATGAATTAAAAGAAGAGTATGACCAAAAATTGAGAGACGCCCATACACAATGGAATAATTCTAAACCCCCTCTTTCTTTAGAGAAAAAAAAAGAAAAATATCAAATTTTTATGAAAAATAGAAAATGCATTAATTGTAAAAATGGACCAGGGGGAACAATTTTTTCACAAGTTGGAACAGGTCAAACAAGAAAAATAACCGCTATATGTGGATGTATTGAAAAATGTAATTTAAATATTGAAATCTACATGGGGCAAAGTGCGTATTTACCCGAATATATTGATTATTTTAAAGATGAAGTTCAGCAATTAAAAAAAGAATTAACCGAATATAAATTAGATTTACTCTTTAATTTACGTGACGAAGAAGTAGTCTTAAATGAATTTAGAACTATTAAAGACCAATTAACTGAAAGCTTAGACCAACTCATTAATTATAAAAAAGCATTTGATAAACAAAATGAAGAAATTGAACTTGGTGAACAATCTTTAGTATTATTTGATTCTTTAAAACAAAAACCCGAACCTAATGAAGATGGTGAATATATTGTAAATAGAGGGAAATACGTAGATGTTATGGTAAAACATCTCAATAATTTGATAAGTCAATACAAAAAAAACACAAAGGAATATAGAAGTGACCCGAATCTTTCAAAATTAAAAGAAAATTTTGAATTTTTAACAAATGAAATACAAACTGTTCAAAATTCTATTAGGAATGAAAAATATCACGTTACTTATTTAGATACAATTGAAAATAATGCTCAAAAAGGCTTTAAAAAACAAAAAATGATGGATACCTTTATTTTTAATCCTTCAAAATATAGTTTGGAAAATAAAATTATTACTTTTGGTAATAAAATTACTCAATTTCAACGCTAAAAATAATCAAAAGGTATAGTATATGAAATTTATAAGTTTCCCAATATTTTTAGTTAGTTTGGCAATTGGATTATTTATTGTATATATTTCTTTACCCAAAATGAAAATAATATACGTATATCCTACTCCAGATAACGAAGATAAAATAACATATCAAGATAAAGCGGATAATTGTTTCCATTTTAAATCTATAGAAATAGATTGTCCAAATGATGAAACTAAAATTCGCTCTTATAACATACAATAAATAATATCCAATTATTATATATGAACTTAAAACGACTTATATATAGTGATGTTGGTAGAATTGTTATCAGTATTTTATTGGGCTTAGGATTGGCAACATTATTTAGAAGAGTGTGTAAAGAAAGGGACTGTTTAGTATTTCATGCACCTGAAATTAATAAAATTAAAAATCAAGTCTTTAAATTCAAAAATAAATGCTATAAGTTTGAAGAGGAAATTGAAAAATGTGATAAAAATAAAAAAATTGTTCAATTTGCGTAATAATACATAATATACCAATATTAAGTATTATTATATATAATGGCTACAGCAATATCTTCTTTACCCAATGAAGTTACTAAAAATCAAGTTGTTAGCAGAGTTGAACAAAATACCGAGGCGGCTGTTAATATGAAAATTGCTAATCCACCTACACAGCAACCTATAATGGTTCCTAATTCTTCTACAGACTTAAGTCAGGAATCCATACAACAAATTGTAGCTGGATTACAACAAGCACAAGGCGCTACTGGATTACCCAGTCGCGATTTATCAACCAATAATAATCATATTACTCAAGATGAACAAATACAACCTAATTATATTCCCAAGTCCAATAATACAAATTATATCGATAATGATAATGAATTTCAATCACTCATTGACCAAAGTAAACATAAAAAAGTCGAACAAGATAGATTGGATGTATTATATGATGAATTACAAACTCCTGTTATTGTTATGATGTTATTTTTCTTTTTTCAATTACCTATTTTTCAAAAAACCTTAGCCAAAAATATTCCTTCTTTGTTTTCCAGAGATGGAAATCCTAGTTTTTCCGGATATTTATTTAAAACTTCCGCATTTGGTCTTGTTTTTTATGGATTAACTAAATTAACTAAACAAATAAGTGAAATATAATTTATTTATAATAGAATATATTTACTCATTATTATTTCTTTCTTCGTGTTTTCTTCTTCTTTTTCCTTTTTCTTCTCTTTTTACGTGTTTTTCTCTTTCTACGTGTTTTTCTATTTCTTTTCATTCTCTTTCTTTTTGTTTTCTTTTTGCGCTTACGTGTTTTCTTTTTACGTCTTCCACCACCCATGTCTAATTCCATATTATCACCGTCACCATTATCATTTGAACCAGTAGTAGTAGTAGTAGTAGAAGAAGAAGAAGAAGAAGTTTTTCTTTGATTTTCATCGTGGGTGAAATATTCATCACCTTCATCGCGGTCGCGGTCGCTTTGTCGTGATTGTTGTTGAGCTTTTTGGGCTGCTAGGGCTGATTGTTGCGATGCCAATGCCTGTTGCTTTGCCTGGTGGTCTTCCATAACTTTTTCCACCACCATTTGATTCAATCTTCTAGATTGTTCTAACCAACCAGCATACCACGATTCAGTATAAGAATTATTTGGTTTGGGGATTTCTGGGTCAGTAGAAGCCCATTGACTAAAACTTTTTAAAACACCGTTATTCCAAGTTGTTGCGAGGAGCTCATCGGTTTCAAATACAGCAGATCTTAATCTATTAGTTAGTGGAACGTCTGCTAAACCCAAATTACGTGTAACAAAATCAAATGTTCTTAAGGCAATACCTACTTTTAATACTCTAACTGGAGATGTTATTGCTACCTGTGATGCTTGAGCTCCAGTTGTTTTACTCCATGTGGGAAGAGCCGGACGTGTTCCATCTACATTAACATTTACAGCATCCAATCTATGTAATTCATTCCAAGATCTATTAAGAGCCATCCATTTTCTCTTATATAACTGGTATTTCTTAAATATGTATGCTTGGCTATCTTGACTCTCTGTATGTTGTGCTTGTCCTTGTTGTTGAGTTAATGCTGCTAGTTGTTTCTCATTTAATTGTAATTGGACGATTTGTCTCATAGCTGCTTCCTGTGCTCTTTGATATCTTTTCATTTGTAATATGGTAGCATCCGCTCTATGTTGAGCTTCCTCATTACTTAATAATTCACGTGCCTGTAAAACTTCTAATTTTGCAGCATATAATCTCTCTTCTATATCCATATTACCCTCAGTTGGTGTAAAAATTCCATCTGTCCTTCCTAATAATCTAGCTGCTGTCGTCTCGTCAATTCCTGTATTTGGACTACTGCCACCTTGTATAGCTCTTTTTATCAAATTTTCATTAGCTAAAGCTACATTACTTCCTGAAGTTAATAATACTAATTGAAATACAGAAACAGTGGTTTCTGTTGGAGTGGAACATGTATAAACCATATCAGGTATTCCGTCTTCTGCTGGTGCCATGGCGACAATACGAACTTTTGGATCGGGTAAATTACTACCAACTTCACTTGGTAAGCTTGTTTGTGTGCGTTGGTTGGATTGTATAGCTGCTTTTACTTCTTCCGCTTTTTTAGAAATAGGTATTTCAACCATATCACCTACATTAAAAGCCTGGTAATTACGATTTTGTAATCTAGTTCTTAAAACTTCCAATTCTCTCTGTGCTCTTATTCTTGCCTTATGCATACCGGTTAAAGCAAAGAAATCGTCATCACTCATAGCCGTGACTTCTAATACAGCAGCATCTTGAAGTGCTTGTGTTGTATTTGTTTCTGCCATTTCTTGACCGACGGTTTTTGTATTATCAGAATTTGACCTAGTTTCACTTAAAAGATGTAATTTCTGCTGGGGAGTAGCCTTTAGTAATTGGTGTCTATTTCGTTGGGCTTCGGCGTGTAAACTTTGTGTATTACCCATAATTAACATTTGTTTTGTGTTAGGTCGACCTTTAAAAAAAAGAAGAACATTTATATCTACAGCTGCATCAAATTCTTCTTGCGAGAGTGCAATGTCTTCAACTTGTTTCATAGCAGAAAATGTGTTAGCCATCCATCTAGGATAACAACTAGGTGGTTTTGTTCCTCCCATTAACCCATATGTAGCCATTCGCCGAGTAGAATAAGGTTGTGTAAAATTAGATGGATCTCTACTAATGCCTAAAGCGGAAAAGTTAGTATGATTAGCCGACATATAATCTAGATTTTTAGATGTTTGAACTGAGTAATTCCAGGCATCCATCTCTTTTATTGTTGCTCTTAATTCTATATATTTTTTCTCTCTTGCGGCGTTTAAACGAGCTTCCTGACCTTGCATCGCATTTATTGCGTTTGTATTTAACATTATTAATTCATTTGTTAATTTTTGAATTAACAGGACAAAATGTTTATAAACCATATACAAATATACAGTATCTGGATTACCCATAGCCACTTCTAAATTTCCGGTAAAAGCTTCTATTCCTGTAAATGATTCCAATAATAATTGTCTCAACATACTAAACTTATCCAAAAAAGATGGTGGGTCTTTATTTGTTAATGCATGATTAGCTATATGAACTTTCCACCTAGCTGAAATACTAGTATGAAACCGGTCACTATAATATTCTAATTGATGAAATAAACCCTGTTCAAAACAATCTGCTAATTCTGATGGGTTCATAAAAAATAATAAATTCATTCTAGTGTGATCGTCGAGATTATCTGATAATCCCTGATCTGCTGGTAATACTTCACGAGAAACGGGTATTTGAGTATAAAAATAACCAATATTAGCATTAGTATCTAGTGTATATAGACAATTTTGTGTAAGTGTATTAGGGTCCAAATGTTCTAGATGAAAACTTCTATCTCCTTGTTGAGCTAATTGTTCTAGAACTTGTGGTTTTGTTCCCAGTGTTTGTGTTAAATATTCATATGTACCGTATTCAGTAGAAGGTGGTGGTCCTAGTAAGCTTCCATCCTCTTCATTTTGTCTAGCAACAACAAAAGTAGTATATCCAGGAACAAGTGTTGATGGGGTAGAGTTGTTGTGTTTTGTAATAGCACTAAGCTGAGGATTACCAGCACCAGGAGCAATTTTTAAAGCTATAGACCTTCCAGCATCTACATTTATTCTACCAGTAAATAAATAGAATACCTTTTTATTTGTTTGAAAGAAATTATTAGCATCCTTTAATCTCTGTGTAGCCGTAGCCATCATATTATTATATCTAGTCCGTTGGACTGACCCTCTGCCTTGTATTGCTGCTCCTTCGACCATTCTTTGAAATACGGTGCTTAGTTTTTTTCTACCAATATTAGCATATTGTCTTGTAATTTCTGTTGATGTGGGTTGGTTATTTATTTCTTGAACTGGAATCTCTTCATCAAGATTAATACCACGAGGAGTTCTAGAACCCACGTCTACGTCTTCTTTTGACATTCCACTACTAGAAGTCGCATTCCTACTTCTTTTACTAGAATTGGAACTACCATCAGTTCCCATCATATGAGGACTGTTAGGACTATATCCAGGGCTTTGAGGACTGTATTCAGGACTTTGTGGACCAAATTCTGGACTGTTGAGATTCTTATAATATGCTTTTTCATATAATTTTAAAAGATGTGCCTTCAATTTAGTATTTTTTGGAATATCAACTTTCATTGAGACAAGAGCTTTTTTTATTCCAGACACGGTTAGAGTTTTATCGGATGGATGTGGAAGTGTAGCTGTTCCCAAAGTAAAATCTTCAAAGATGTGGCCACTCGAAGTATTTGATACTGCGGTTCCTAACCCTGAATTTCCATAAGCTTCTCCTTGTTCTTCTTTCTCCTCATCTACTTCTCGTGCTTTTGCTTTTGCTTTTGCTTTTGCTTTTGCTTTTTTTATAGCCCACGTAAGAACTTTTTCCTGATTTTTTTTTTGAAGGCCATCGAATGAACTCATACTAGCATCCCAA
>VMHT01064415.1_pt1 | contig 25228 bp, 29 predicted proteins | sample 4693611 | NCBI WGS metagenome assembly VMHT01 (sample SAMN12280063, study PRJNA550983) | marine metagenome | isolation source: seawater sampled from same location over 5 years 0.02-0.2 micron viral filtrate | place: USA: collected off the coast of southern California halfway between the port... ...
AGATGGTACAGGATCTTTAGAATTTCAAGCTAAATTTAGTTCTGAAGGTTTAGATGTATTTGTCCCCGGTTCTGGTATAAGATTTAAAACAGGAGTCTATTTAGATTTAACTACTACAGACTCCGTAACAATAGGATATACAGGCTAATGAAGTCAGACGTAAAAGCAGTTAGAAAAACAGGAACAGGTTCAGTATTCGGAGGAAGAACAAGATTAAGAGGAATTATCTTAGCATCAACTGGTTCTGCAGGTTCAGTTACATTAAGAGATGGAAATGCAGTAGATCAATTTCAAGTTGACGTACCAGCAGGTGATGTTTTCTCTTATAACTTAGCAGAAGATGGAATTGTATTTGAAGGTGGAATGTCAGTTCAAGCAATCTCTAACGCTACTGTAACTGTTATTATAGATAAGTAGGAGGCTAAATGGCTAACACAACCTCTGGCACAAATGTTTTTGAACAAGGATTTTCTATTGACGAAATTATAGAAGAGTCTTTTGAAAGAATGGGAATCCAGAATGTAACTGGATATCAATTAAAAGCTTCAAGAAGAACATTAAATATAATGTTTCAAGAATGGGCTAATCGTGGTTTGCATTATTGGGAAGTAGAAAACAGTTCTATTACTTTAGCAAACGGACAAAACGAATATACATTATTTAGATCATCACAAGAAGGTAGTTCAAACGGTGTAACTACAACTTTAACAGGAGCAATTGCAAACAATGTAACAACTATACCTGTTGCTGCTGTAGCCAATATGCCTAATTCAGGTAAAATAAAAATTAATAACGAAGTTATTTCTTACACAGGAATTAGTAGTTTAAACTTAACAGGTGCTACAAGAGCAGTAGATGGAACAACTGCAGCGGCCCATGCAAGTGGAGATGCTGTTACAAATTTTGCAACAGGTGCTGATGATATTTTAGAAGCTAGTTTTAGAAATGCTAGTAATGTTGATGTACCATTAACTAAAGTTGCAAGATCAGCTTATCAAGCATTATCAAATAAATTATCTACAGGTCAACCATCACAATATTTTGTTCAAAGATTTATAGATAAAGTTACTATAACTTTATATCTAACACCAGGATCTAGTGAGAATGGAAAATTTTTAAATTTTTATTTTGTAAAAAGAATTCAAGATGCAGGTGCTTTTACTAATTCAACAGATGTACCCTATAGATTTGTACCGTGTATGGTATCAGGTTTAACTTTTTTTCTATCACAAAAATATGCACCACAAAGAACTGAACAGTTTAAATTACTTTACGAAGATGAATTACAAAGAGCATTAGCTGAAGATGGTTCTTCATCAAGTACATTTATTACACCTAAGTCATATTTTACGGAGATTAGTTAATGGCTGTTGGTAAACACGCAAAATTTATTTCTGACAGATCTGGATTAGAATTTCCATATACTGAAATGATGATAGAGTGGAATGGATCAAGAGTACATACTTCAGAGTATGAGTCTAAGCATCCACAACTTGAACCTAAAAGATTTATGGCAGAACCACAGGGTCTAAGAAACTCAAGACCTGCAAGAATAGAACCAGCTGTTGCAAGATTACTGGGACCTAATCCTTTTGCAATAACTAGTGGATCTACAACAATAACTGTTACAGATTTAAACCATGGTAGATCTAGTAATGACACAGTAAGATTTAGAAATGTAGAGGGTTCTCCTGGTGGAGTAGCTTCTACTGCATATACTGCTAGCGTTGGTTTTTCAATAACAGTTACAACTACAGACAAGTATACATTTACATTAGGATCAACTCCTAATATAACAGAAGAAAGTGGAGGAATGACAGTTACAGCAGGACCTGTAACTTTAGAATCATAATGGCATATACTTTAGCAAACATAACAGACGATATTAGAAATTACACAGAAGTTGATAGTGGTGTATTAACAACTGGAGTTGTTAATACATTTGTTAAAAATGCAGAAAATAGAATTTATAGAGAAGTAGACTCAGATGATAACAGACATTACGCTACATCTAACTTAGCTGTTGGAAATAGATACGTAACGATTCCATCTGATTTAAGAAGTATTAGATATGTGCAATTAAAAAACACAACAGTAACTCCAAATACTCAAACATTTTTAGAAAAAAAAGATACATCCTATATGGCAACTTTTTATGATACACCTAGCACAGCAAATGGCCTTCCAAAATACTACGCTAATTGGGATGCTAATTTTTGGGTAGTTGCACCTACACCTGATGCTACGTATGAAATAACTTTAGCTTATATGAAACAACCAGTAAGCCTAACAGATGCTACAAAAAGTGGTTCTGGAACTTACATGTCAAATAAATATCAAGACTTGCTTTTATATGCTGCTCTTGTAGAAGCATATGGATACTTGAAAGGTCCAATAGATATGTTACAATACTACGAAGCGAGTTATAAGAGATCTTTAGCATCGTACTCGATCGAACAAGAAGGTCGAAGACGCAGAGACGAATACCAAGATGGTGTTATTCGTAATAGTATAAAATCACCATCACCATAATAAGGAGATAAAAAATGGCAAACATAGTACCTGATGCGTTTAAAACAAACCTTTTAAAAGGTGTTTTTAATTTTGATACTTCTGGTAACGGAGGTAACACGTTCAAGTGTGCTTTATATACTAGCATAGCCGGATACAGTACAGGTTCAACTGTATACCAAACAGGAAATGAAGTTAGTTCTTCAGGAACTAATTATACAACAGCTGGAAACAATCTAACAAATAACGGTGTAGCAATAGCTTCAAACATTGCTTACATTGATTTTGCAGATTTAACTTTTTCATCTGTTACATTAACTGCTGCAGGCGCTGCAATATATAAATCAACTGGTGGCGGTAATCAGCTTGTACTGGTTTTAGATTTTGGTGGAAATAAGACGGCAACTAATGGTGACTTTGTAATACAATTCCCTACGCCTGATACATCAAATGCTATTATCAGATTAGGCAACGCGTAATAGTAAGGATTAAATAAATGGCTTTTGTATTAAATGACAGAGTTAAACAGACTAGTACATCTACTGGTACGGGAACAATAAACTTATCAGCTTCTGCTGAAACAGGTTTTGAAACTTTCGTTGCTGGTATAGGTAATACAAATAGTACGTTCTATTGTATTTCACATGACGGAACAGCTGATTTTGAAGTTGGTATTGGAACAGTAACTGATGCAGGTACTGATACACTTTCCAGAACCACAATTATCTCCTCTTCAAACTCAGACAACCTTGTGAATTTTCAAGCAGGAACTAAAACTGTATTTTGTACTTATCCTGCAAAACGAGCTCCGTCCGCAAGTATGACAGCCACAACTTATGTAACAACACATGCTTCAACATTATCTGATACACAAACAATAGATTCAGGAGTGTTAGCGGGACCTGTTACAATTACAGGAACACAAACAGTAACAGGAACATTGGTAGTAATATAATGAGTCAATTAGAAGTAGATAAAGTAATACCACAATCAGGAACATCTTTACAACTCGGTGATTCAGGTGATACTATTTCAGTACCTGCGGGTGCAACTTTTAATGCGTCAGCTGGTACGTTTACATTACCAGATGGTTCAGTAGTTGAAGCAAAAATTGCTAGTAATGCTGTAACAACAGCAAAAATAAATAACAGTGCAGTTACAAACGACAAACTTGCTGGATCAATTGCTAATTCTAAATTAACAAATTCAGCTATTACTATAAATGGTTCATCAGTTTCTTTAGGTGGATCTACTACAATTTTAACAGGAACTTCTTGGCAATCAGCTATAAAAACTTCAACATTCACAGCTGCTGCAGGAGAGGGTTATTTTATAAATACATCGGGTGGTGCTTTTGAAGTTGATCTACCTGGATCTCCAAGTGTTGGAGACGTAATAGAATTTGTCGATTTTTCAAGATCGTTTGGAACTAATGCATTAACATTAGATCAAGGGTCTCTTAAATTTCAAGGAAACACATCACCAAAACCAGTTTACAGTACAAATGGTCAAAATATTAGAATAGTTTATTCAGGTACGACACAAGGTTGGATTCCAACTTCTGATGATGATGTAGCATTAGGAACTCCACAAACTAAAACAGTTAATTTTTTAGTTATAGCTGGTGGAGGAGCTGGTGGTCGTGCAAAACCTGGAGGAGGTGGTGCTGGAGGTTATAGAGCATCTTTTAATTCTGAAACATCTGGTGGTGGAGGTTCTTCTGAAACTGCTTTAGCTTTAACTCCAGGTGTACAATACACAGTCACAGTTGGTGGCGGAGCTTCTGCTGCATCTGGTGCAGGAGCTGGAGCTGATGGAGTTGCATCTTCTATTTCTGGAACAGGTATAACAACAATTACATCTGCTGGAGGAGGTGGAGGTGGCGGTGACGCTTCTGGTCAAAATGGTGGAAGAGATGGCGGCTCTGGTGGAGGACAATCAGGCGGTGGAGCATCTGGACAACCAGAAGGTTCAGGTACATCTAATCAAGGTTTTGATGGAGGAACAGGTTTTGCTGCTTCGGCTGCTGCTGGAGGTGGCGGCGGTGGTGCTGGTGCTGCTGGTGAAGATATTACAGGAAATCAACAACGAGGTGGTGATGGTGGTGCAGGTGTAGCATCAACAATCACAGGTTCATCAGTCACAAGAGCTGGTGGTGGTGGTGGAACTAATGAAAGTGGTTCTTATGGTGGTGGAGCTGGTGGAGCTGGAGGTGGTGGCTCTGGTGATGTAGCTGGAAATGGTGGTAATGGAACTACGAACACAGGAAGTGGTGGAGGTGGTTCACAGAATTCAAGTGGTGGAGCAGGAGGAAGTGGAGTTGTTATTTTAAGATTAGCAACAACAGATTATTCAGGCACAACAACAGGAAGTCCGACAGTAGACCAATCAACTGTTTCTGGACAAACAATATTAATATATAATGGATCAGGGAGTTATACAGCGTAATGGCACATTTTGCAAAATTAGGAGTAGGTAATATTGTTGAAACAGTTGAATCAGTATCAAATGATGTTGCTACAAGTGAACAAGCTGGAGTAGAATTTTTACAAAATTTATATAAAACTAGAGATGTTTGGAAACAAACTTCTTATAATACTTATGGTGGAGAACATGCATTAGATGGAACACCTTTTAGAAAAAATTATGCTGGAATAGGTTTTAAATATGATCAAACTAGAGATGCTTTTATTGAACCACAACCTTATGATAGTTGGACATTAAACGAAACAACTTGTCTTTGGGAAGCACCAGTTTCTAAACCAGATGATGGTAAAAAATATGAATGGAATGAAACAACACAAACTTGGGATTTAGATGAGTGAAGTAAAAGTAAATAAAATATCACCAAGGTCCGGGACCAACGTACAACTAGGAGATAGTGGAGATACTATAACTATCCCTGCAGGTGCAACGTTTGCTGGAACACAGAACATTGCAAACTCAGCTCTCACAGGTTCAGGACAAATTACAATCAATGGTCAAGCAGTAGCGCTTGGTGGATCAGTAACTATTGCTACAGAATCAAGACCAACTTTTTCATCTATTACACCATCAACAATTGAAAATACACAAACAGCCTGTGTTATAGCAGGTGGTAGTTTTGTATCAGTTCCATTAGTTACAGCTATAAATAGTTCTACTGGAGCACAAGTTGTAGCTGATGAAGTATCTTTTCAATCAGCTTCACAAATTACAGCAAAGTTTACTTTGCCTGTTGATGGAACTTACAAATTATACATTGAAAACCCAGATGGTAACGCGGTTCAAACAAACGCTGTACTAACAGTTTCTGATGCACCCGCATGGCAAACATCAGCAGGGTCATTAGGTTCATTTGCTGGTGGATCAAGTTTTGGTACAATTACATTAACAGCAACTAATTCAGTATCAATGGCTAAAACATCTGGAACTTTTCCAGGTGGTATGACATTAAACAGTGGTTCAGGATCGTCTACATTGACTGGAACTGAATCCGGTGCTACACAAGATACGACATATAGTTTTACGATTCGAGCTACAGATGCTGAAGGGCAAACTGCGGATCGAGCGTTTACTATAACAGTAAGTCTAGGAGCAAATAACTCAGGACAGTTTAACTAGGATAATATTATGGCAAACAGTTATTTATATAAAAATCAAGGAACAGCAACAAATGCAAAAAAATTTACTTATTCTGTTTGGATAAAAAGAAGTGAATTAGGTTCAGTAAATAGATTTTATCAAGGTTGGGAAAGTTCAAACAATAGATTCTATGCTTATTTTAACACTACAAACACTTTATTTGTTTACGCTGTTACAGGTGGATCGATACAAGTAAATTGGGAAAGTGCTAGAAAATTTAGAGACACTAATGGTTGGTATCATATTGTTTTTAGTGCAGATAGTACACAAGCTAATACAGCAGACAGATTAAAAATATATGTTAATGGTGTCGAAGAAACAGAATTTACTAAAAATAATAACCCAACTCAAAACATAGATTGGGGTAATCAAATTACACAATCAAGTGGAGATTTAACAATTAGTGGAACAGAAATTCAAACTCAACTGTTTGAGGGATATATGAGCCATGCAGCTTATGTAGATGGAAGTCAATTACTTCCAACATCATTTGGAGAATTTGATTCAACATCTGGTATTTGGAAAATAATAACTGCTCCATCTGTGACTTGGGGAAACACTGGATATCATTTAAAATTTGAAAACTCTGCAAACTTAGGTTTAGATAGTTCAGGAAATACAAACAACTTTACAGTCGGTGGAAATTTAAAACAAGGGTTAACTAACCCTTCAAACATTTATCAAAGTCTTAATCCTAGTTCTACAGATAGTGGTGTAACGTTAACTAATGGTAATACAACATCAGATTTTGACGGAAGTGTAGGAAACGCAAAAGGTCAATTAGCTGTTACAAAAGGTAAATGGTATTATGAATGTAAAATAACAGCATCAAGTAATTATCCTATGTTAGGAATAGGTGATATAAACAGAAACCAAATGGAAAAAAGAACAGGTGGAAGCTATCCAGGTGGTTTTCAAGATAGTTATGGTGTTTATGGTAATGGTAATGTTTATGCTAATGGCTCAAATACTGGTTCACAAAGTTTTACTTATGCAACAAATGATATAATAAGTATAATAATAGATTTAGATAGTGGAACAAAAACTATTAAATGGAATAAAAACGGAACTCAAATAGCAACTACCAATATTACAAATGCAGGCGATGACTTTGCTTATGCTCCTATGGATTACAATGGTGGAGAAAGTGGTGTTACTTGTAATTATAATTTTGGTGAAGGAAGATTTGGTACAACAGATATTAGTTCTGCAGGTTCAAATGGTAATGGAAGTTTATTTGAATATGATGTACCATCGGGACATTACGCAATGAATACAAAAAATATTAACACTTACGGATAAAAATTATGGCATATAGTACAATTTCAAAACCTAGCTTACATTTTAACACCAAACTATATACTGGTACAGGTTCTTCACAGGCAGTTACTGGTGTTGGTTTTCAACCCGACTTGCTTTGGATAAAAAATAGAAGTGCCTCAGAGGCTCATACTTGGTTTGATGTAGTAAGAGGACCAACATATAGAATTTATTCAAGTTCAAATGCAAATCAATCTAATAGTGGTTCATCATCTAGATTAGTTTCTTTTGACAGTGATGGTTTTACAGTAGGTGGAGACGGTATGACTAATGGTAGTAGTGCTAGTATGGTGGCTTGGAATTGGAAAACACAAAATGCACAAGGCTCATCAAATACAGATGGTTCTATAAATACTACTTACACTTCTGTTAATTCATCAGCAGGGTTTTCAATATCAACATATACTGGAACAGCTAGTGCTGGAACTATTGGTCACGGATTAGGAGTTGCACCAAAAATGATTATAACAAAAAGAATAACTGGTGGTACTGAAGATTGGGGTGTTTATCATATAGGTTTAACTAGTGCTGCATATTATTTAAAATTAAATTCACAACAAGCTGAAGGTTCTTCAAGTGGGGTTTGGAACAGTACAGCACCAACTTCAAGTGTATTTAGTGTAGGCTCAAGTTCATTAACTAATGGAAGTGGAACTTATGTAGCTTATTGTTTTGCACCTAAAAAAGGGTATTCACATATGGGTTTTTTTACTGGTGTAGATAGTGCTGATAACACTTTTATTTACACTGGATTTAAACCAGCTTGGGCTATGTTTAAAAGAATAGATAGTACAAACAGTTGGGGAATATTTGATAATAAAAGACATCCAGGTAACGAAAATGATAAAGTATTAGATGCTGAAAATGAAAACCAAGATTCTACTGGTGCAGGTGTAGATTTTATGTCAAATGGTATTTCAATAAGAACCTCTTCAGGTTTAAATGGAGATGGAGATTATATTTATTTAGCGTTTGCAGCAGAACCATTAGTAGCTAATGTAGGACCAAGTATACCAGCTACAGCAGGATAATTATGAGTAGTATATTAAAAGTAGATACAATTCAGGACCAAAGCGGTAATCTGATCATCAGTAAAGATTCTGGTGGTGGAGGATTTGAAGGGACTTATTTTTCTTCATCGAGCCCTAAAGTATTTACAGTTAAAGTTATTACTAAAACTGCAGCTTCTCCATATCACAATGTTGGAAGCAATAATGGTTATTCAATTAATGCTATTGAAACACCTATCATAGAATTAAAAGGTAATGATACAGGTAAACCATACTACTATAAATTTGATCAATCAGATGCATCTAACTCTGGTCACCCATTAAGATTTTATAACAACGTATCAAAGACAACTGCATTTACAACAGGTGTAACTACATCTGGTACACCAGGACAAGCTGGTGCACATACAACTATTGCTGTTGATAATGATACACCAAACATTTTATACTACCAATGTTCATCACATGCGAACATGGGTAATTTTATAAATCATAATTCATCTACAATTAACACAGGTGTATTTTTAAAATTACCAGCAGCTGATGGTACAGCGAATCAAGTAATCTCGACTAACGGATCGGGTACATTATCTTTTTCTGATAGTGTTCTTTTTCCAACTATAGGTTCTATTAGTCCAAGTGTTGTTGAAAACACACAAACAGCTATAACACTTACAGGTACAAATTTTAAAGATAGTTCTACACCACCTTTTGTTGATGCAATCAATGCATCTACTGGTGCGATCGTAACTGCAGACTCAGTATCATTTACAAATACAACAACGGTTGTTGCAACATTTACTTTACCAGTTGATGGTACATACTTTTTAAGACTGGAAAATAATGATGGTATTGCTTGTAGATCAGGAACAGCTTTACTTACTGTATCTGATGCACCTGCGTGGACAACTTCTGCAGGTAGTTTAGGAACAGTGGCCGCAACAGGAAGTGTTAACTTTACAGTTGCTGCAACAAATGCTACAAGTTTTGCATTGCAATCTGGAAGTTTTCCAGGTGGCGTAAGTATTAATTCAGGAACAGGTGTGATATCTGGAACTGAGTCAGGGTCTACTGCTACGACTACGTATACATTTACTATACGAGCAACGGATGCGCAGGGCCAAACAGCGGATCGTCAGTTTACAATTACTATATCTCACGGCGCGTCGGGAGGAGGACAATTTAACTAATGGCTAGTACATATCTTACAAAAACATCACCTACAGCAGGAAATAGAACTAAAGGTACTATTTCTGTATGGGTAAAAAGAAGTAGTTTAGGATCTTATCAAAATATATATGTTGATTTTTATAGTACAGATAATTTTGCTGGTGTAAGGTTTAATAATTCTGATACATTAGGAGTATTTTCTTATAGTGGTGGTTCTGCACAATTAGATATTAATACTAATAGAAAATTTAGAGATACAAATGCTTGGTATCATATTGTTGTTGCATGGGACACAACTGATGGAACAGCATCAGATAGAATTAAAATTTATATTAATGGCGAAAGAGAAACATCTTTTAGTGGTTCTCCTACTTATCCAACATCTAGTCAACAAATAATGTTTGGTATAGGTGGTTCATATCCTATAGTTATTGGTAGAAGAGGAACTGATAACGCAGAGTATTTTGATGGTTCAATGTCACATTTTCATAGAGTAGATAATCAAGCATTAGCACCAACAGTATTTGGTAGCACCGATTCTACGACTGGTGAATGGAAAATTTCTACTAGTCCAAGTATTACTTATACTGGCTCTAGTGATTATAACTTTTTTATTTTAAAAGATGGTAATTCAGTTACCGACCAATCTGGTCAAAGTAATAATTTAACAGTTGGTGGTGGTACACTTACAAAAACAGAAGATTGTCCAAGTTCAGTTTTTGCTACATTAGATGCTATACAATACAAAACATCAGCTCTTACATATAGTAATGGAAACACTACTGTTAGTTTTCCTAGTGCATGGGTATTTGCTTTAAGTCAATGGGGAGTTTCATCTGGCAAATGGTATTGGGAAGCTAAATGTAATTCAGGAAATAATGCAAATTCATTTTATGGAATATGTGCAGAGATGGTTCCAACAGGAAATGGTTTTTATAATAATAGTCAAAATGGTGCTATTATGTATAAAGTTGGTAGTGGAGAAACTTATATAGATGCAACTAATAATGCTTCTGGTTATTCACCATCAATTAATAATACAGATATTGTTGGTCTAGCTTTAGATTTAGATAGTGGAACTAAAACACTTAAAATTTATAAAAATGGAACTTTATTATCAAGTGGTGGTACAATTAATTTATCATCTTACTATAACGATACACTTGTATTTCCTTGTTTTTCTGGAAACTCATCAAGTGCTAGTTGTAGTTTTAATGTAAATTTTGGGAATGGTTATTTTGGTGGAACTGCAATATCTAGTGCAGGAACTAATGCTAGTAATAATGGAATATTTGAATATGATGTACCAACAGGTTATACTGCTTTATCAACAAAAGGATTAAATTTATAATGGCATACACAACTATCAATAAATCTACAGATTACTTTAATACTAAACTTTATGCAGGTAATGGTGGTACTAACAACATTACAGGAGTTGGTTTTCAACCAGATTGGGTATGGATTAAAAAAAGAAATGCTACTGCAAATCATCATGCGTTTGATGCAGTAAGAGGAGTAACTAAAGTTTTAAAACCAAATGAAAGTGAAACAGAAACTACAGTAGCAACAACTCTTACATCTTTTGATAGTGATGGATTTACTGTTGGTTCAGATACTTCTGTAAATGGAAATTTACTTGCATCATGGAATTGGAAAGCAAATGGTCAAGGCTCATCAAATACAGATGGTTCTATAAACACAACTTACACTTCTGTAAGTACAACAGCTGGTTTTTCAATATGTTTATACACAGGCACAGGTTCTAATGCAACAGTTGGTCATGGTTTGGGTGTAGTTCCTGAAATGATAATTATTAAAGAAGTAACTGGTAGTGGTAGAAATTGGAGAGTTTATCATAAAGCAATGGGTAATGGTAAAGTAATGTATTTAAACAATACTAATTCTGAAGTAACTGATGCTACAGCTTTTAATAACACTTCACCTACTTCTTCAGTTTTTAGTGTAGGAACAAGTGGAGGAACAAATGATAGTGGTAATAGTTATGTAGCTTACTGCTTCGCATCAAAAACTGGTTATAGCAAGATTGGAAAATATAGTGGTAATGGAAATGCAAATGGAACATTTGTTTATACTGGATTTAAACCATCGGTAATTATAATCAAAGATAAAGATAACGCAGAAAATTGGTTTATTTTTGATAATAAAAGACCAGGATATAACTTAAATGCAAATCACTTAAATCCTAATAGTAATACAACAGAAACAAATTCATCAGCTAATACGATGGATATACTTTCTAATGGTTTTAAAATGAGAGCAACAAATAATGGTATTAACAGAAGTGGTGGTGAGGGATTTTTATATATGGCATTTGGTCAATCATTAGTAGGTTCAAACAACGTCCCTTGTACAGCGAGGTAGCCTCGCATGTACTTCGGTGCTACACCCTTTTCAGCCTCAGCTTTTTCAGACGTAGGATTTAATCCTAACGCATATGTCAATGCAATAGGATCACAACTTAATCTTACTATTGGTAATTCTACAATATCTGGAGACGCTCGTTTTTCAGTAACAGGTAATAGAGTAAACATAGGTACAAGCGATGTAATTATTGTTGCTAAAGCCAGACAAGCTCTTACAGGTCAAAGATTAAATCTTGCTATAGGTAATGCTGAAGCTTCTATTGGTAAAGATGTTCCGGTAACAGGGAACAGGTTCAATATAGCAAAAGGCAGTGTAACTGTAACAGCAGGATCTAAACCACCTATCGTTGGTAACAGATTTAATATTGGTACAAGTGATGTAACAATTATAGGTAAATGTAATCTATCTGTAACCGGTAATAGAGTTAACTTGACTATCGGTAATGCAGTTGCTAAAGCAAATGCTACAGCTATCGTTAGTGGTAACAGAGTCAATATATCAACTAGTGATGTAACCGTTGTAGCTAAGGCTAAAGCTTTACCTTCTGGTAATAGACTAAATATAGCTACTTCTGACGTAACACTTAGAATGTGGGAAGCAGTTCCTACTAACGCAACTCAAACTTGGCAACAGACAGGACCGTAATATGTTTTTTGGAGCAACTTCATTTTCAGCAACAACTTTTGCAGGGGTCGGAATACAGAATGTAGTGGTCCTACCAAATGGTAATAGGCTCAATATTACTATAGGTAATACGACTGTAGGGTTTGGAACAACTGTTACAGGTAATAGATTTAACCTTGCAAGTGGTGGTGTTTCTGTGATATCATGGAACCCGATAGATCCAAATGCAACAGGGGTGTGGGTCCCTATAGATCCATTGAACCCATAGGAGAAATATGGCATCAAGTTATTCGACGAATTTAAAACTAGAATTAATAACAACCGGAGAAAAGTCCGGAACCTGGGGTACAATAACCAACACTAATTTACAACAATTAGAACAAGCAGCATCAGGATATATATCTGTAGATGTTGCAGCAAGTGATGTAGCATTAGCTATTAGTAATGGTGCTATATCAAATGGTAAAAATTTATACTACAAACTTACAGGTACACTAGCAGCTAACAGAACTGTAACATTACCAGACTCCACAGAAAGAGTTGTAATTATAGAAGATGCAACTACTAGAGGATCTAATAATCGTACATTGACATTTAAAACGGCATCAGGGAACGGGATAACTATACCGGTCGGTTCAAAATCTTTATTATACTCTGATGGTACAAACGTTAACAAAGGTTTAATAAACAAAGGATACTACACAGTACCTGGAGCTTATACAGCTGTTGATGGTGATCAATTATTAGTTAACACATCTTCTGGCGGTATTAATAGTTCAGTTACTATAACACTACCAGCATCACCGGCTATTGGAAACGAAGTACATTTTATTGATAGCGGAAACTTTCTTGCATCAAACAATCTTACAATTTCAAGAAATGGTTCAAACATCTTAGGGTCAGCTTCCAATCTAACAGTCAACGTAAATGGTGCAGCCTTTACATTAGTTTATGTAAATGCAGCAAGAGGCTGGGCTTACAAAGATAAAATATAGGGGCGTATAGATGGCTCTAGTAGAGTATAGATTTCTTCCCGGAATAGATAAACAATCGTCAGATTCAGGTGCAGAAAACAGATGGATAGATTCTGACAACGTAAGATTTAGATACGGTCAACCAGAAAAAGTTGGTGGCTGGTCTTCTTTAATTACAGATACAATGGTGGGTGTAGCAAGAGCTATGCACGCATTTACTGATTTGTCTGGTAATAGATATGTTGCAATAGGAACTGATAAATTTTTACTTATATATTTTGAAGGACAACTTTATGATGTTACACCACTTAAAACTACTTTAACATCTGCAACGATTGCAACAACAAACGGTTCACCTACTTGTACAATTACAAAAGCTGCACATGGTTTATCTGTTGGTGACATTGTACAATTAGATAGTGTTACATTACCAGGTGCTACAGGTTATCAAAATTCTGATTTCGAAGATAAAAATTTTCAAGTAATAACTGTTCCAACAACAGGCACATTTACAATTACACAATCTAGTAATGCAACAGGAACTGTGTCAACTGGTGGTAGTTTAAGTATAAAACCTTTTGAACCAGTTGGACCAAGAGCACAAACATATGGTTATGGTTGGGGTGTTGCTAGTTGGGGTAGTGGTAACTGGGGAGAAGCAGCGGCAGCATCTGATGTATCTCTTGAACCAGGTCTATGGTCTTTAGATAATTTTGGTGAAGTATTAATTGCAACAGTTGCAAACGGAAAAACTTTTACATGGAATGGTGGAGCAGCAAGTCCACTTAACAATAGAGCATCTACAACTACAACAAATTTTCAAACTACAAACAACCCAACAGCAAGTAGAATTACACTTGTGTCACCAACAACAAGACACTTAATACATCTTGCAACAGAAACAACTATTGGAACTACAACATCACAAGATGATATGTTTATAAGATTCTCTGATCAAGAAGCAATCAACACTTACGCACCAAGTGCAATTAACACTGCAGGTACACAAAGACTACAAGATGGTACTAAAATTGTTGGTGCATTAAAGGCCAAAGAAACAATTCTTATTTGGACAGACAATGCATTATACACAATGAAATTTATTGGTTCTCCATTTACATTTGGCTTTGAACAAGTTGGTACTAACTGTGGATTGATAGGTAAGAATGCAGCTGTTGAAATAGATGGTATTGCATTTTGGATGTCACCTAAAGGATTCTTTGCATTTGATGGTACAGTTAGATCTTTACCTTGTACTGTTGAAGATCATGTGTTTGAAAATATTGATACTACAAAAGGTCAACAAGTAACAGCAGGATTAAATAATTTATTTACAGAAGTTACTTGGTACTATCCGGGAGCAACATCTGAATACAATGATAAGTATGTTGTATATAATTATGGTGAATCATCACTAACAAAAGTTCCTGGTGGTGTTTGGTATACTGGAACTGAATCTAGAACATCATGGGTTGATGCAACTATCTACCCAAAACCTTTTGCAACTAAATATAACTCTACTGCTTCCGGTACTTTTCCTGTTGTTGTAGGCCAAAGTGGTTTAGGACAAACAACTTTATTTGAACATGAGATAGGAACTGATCAAGTTAATCCAAATGGTACAACTACAACTGTTACATCTTTTATTCAATCATACGACATAGATATGGAATCAAGGATGAGAAGAACACAAATGGGGGTGTCTGCTGGTGGTGCCGTAGCAGGTGAGTTCTTTTTAGCTTTACGAAGATTTGTACCAGACTTTAAAACATTAGCAGGTAATTGTAAGGTTAGCTTAGGTGTAAAAAGATACCCACAAGATAGTCAAACAACAACTGCGTTAAGTCCTTTTACAATTACATCTTCTACTCTTAAAAAAGATACTAGAGCTAGAGGTAGATTTTTAAATGTAAAAATAGAAAACGATGCAGCTAGTGAGTCATGGAGATTTGGCACATTAAAACTAGATCTACAACCGGACGGTAGAAGATAATGACTAAGATAGTAGTAAGAATACCTGAACCAAAAGAAGAGTACGATGTTTCAACACAAAAACAAATTAACAGATCTTTAGCAGGTGTGATAGAACAATTAAACTCTACATACTTAAATGAAGTAAAACAGGAGCAAGAAAGATTTTCTTGGTTTATAAGTGGCTAATATATATACAAACATAAAAACAGATCTAACAACTAATAACAATACTAGTATCTTTACGGTACCAGCAGCTACAACTGCTATTGTTAAATCTTTTATTGTATCAAATGATTCTTCCTCTAATGATTCTATTGAAATACAGATAGTAAGCACGTCTGATGCAATATTTAATCTGTTTAAAAGTCAAGCAATTAACGCTAATTCTAGTGTTGACTTACTTACAAATCCGTTAATATTAACAGAGAACGAGCAAATAAAAGTACAAGCAACCACAGCAGATAGATTGCATGTTATTCTATCTATGTTACAAATGAATAGAGATTAATTATGGCATTTAAAGAAGAAGGATCAATAGAATATATAACGGTAGATGGTAAAAAAGTACCAGTTGTTAAATGTGAAGCTGAGATAGTATTAAGAAATACTGTAACCAACACAGAATATAATTCAGATCAAGAAGCAGAAGATGATATTAATGATGTCAACACTGCTACAAAAAGAGAAGACGTAACTAGATCTGTAAAAATTAAAGTAGCAAAGATGCCGTCACTTGGTGCAGCATCTGATAAGGACGAATAATGGTAGCACCTAATTTTTATAATACAGTAGATCAAGGTATCTATAATCAAGGTTATAGTTTTATACCTCAAGAAAGATTTAGAGGTGCTTTTAATCCTAACACTAATATTGGATTTGGTTCTGGTATAACAAACACTGCAGCTGCAGCACCTTTTATATTACCAATAAATCAAGGCGGTGGTGGTGGCGGAGATGGTCCAGGTGGAGGATTTGATACTGATACAGACGATCAAAGTACAACTGCAGATGATTTTGGTTTTGGTTTAGAAGGCAATGATCCTTCAATGAATATGACCGAGGAAGAAAAAGAAGCTATTGATGCTTACAATAACCCTGCTACTACAAAAGGTATGTTAGGTACAGTTGCCGGTACTATGTTTGGATTTATGAATCCTATAACCGCAATGTTTAGTTTAAATTATCAAAGAAATAAACAAAAAGAAGCAGCTATGGAAAAAGCAAGAGAAGCTGCTACAGCTGCAAGAGCAGCAGAAAACAAAGCTGCAGGTAGAGGTGGTTATCAATCGGATTTTGCTCAGGATAGTGGTTTTATGGATGGACCTGCAGGAGCTGGTACAGGAATGGGAGCAGCAGATAAAGGTGGATCTGATTCTATGGGTTCATTTGCTTATGGTGGTAGAGTACCTTACATGATGGGAGGACTAGCAAACCTAGTCGATATATATGATTGATTATAATAACAAAACATTATACAAAGAGAATTTAGGCTAAATTATGACAATATCTAGATCATTAATGGAAAGACAATTACGAGCCGGTGGTGGAATTATGACACTAGAAGAACCTAGACAAGGTTATTTTCTAGGTAAGATTGTAAAGAAAGCTAAACGTGCTATTAAAAAAGTAGTTAAATCACCAATAGGTAAAATGGCTTTACTAGGTGGAGGAGCTTATTTAGCTGGTGGATTTATGCCTGGTGGAGGTGGAATCACTGGTGGCTTAGCAAATTTTAGAAATTTTGGTGGTGGTGTTAAAGGTTTGTTTGATAAAGGTAATTTATTGTCAGGATTAGTTAGAGATAAAGACGGTAATTTTAGTTTAGGTAGAGCTGCACTTTCAGGTTTAGGTGCTACGGCTTTAGCTGCACCATTCTTAATGGGTAGTGATGAAGAGGTAGAAGAAGAAATTCCATTTACGCAAACACCGGACAGTATTGCAAGTATAGTTAACATGGCTAGAAACCAAGATCCAAGTTTAAGATTTTTACCTAAACCAAAATTTGTAGATAATTTTTACGCTGCTGATGGCGGTAGAGTTCCTATGCAGGACGGAGGAATCATGGACCTAGGAGGTCTAGAAAAAGATTATAGAGAAGGTGGTTTTGTACCACTAGGAGAAGAAGAGAGAGCAGATGATGTACCTGCAAGACTATCTAAAAACGAATTTGTATTTACAGCAGATGCTGTAAGAGCTGCAGGCGGAGGCGATATAGATAAAGGCGCTGAAGTTATGCAGAACATGATGGACAATTTAGAAGCAGGTGGTATGATATCCGAAGAGTCTCAGGGTATGAATCCTGCACAAGAGATGTTTGATCAATCACAAATGTTGGAGAATAGAATAGCATAATGGCATTACCAGATTATTTACAAGACACATCCAAAGATTTTGCTAAACAGTTAACGGCAGCAACATCAGTACCTATTAATACAAGTACTTTTACCGGCAGACAATTTGTTGCTGGTGAAGATCCAATGCAGACACAAGCTGTTAACTTAGCTACATCTGGTATTGGTTCATATCAACCATTCTTAACAGCAGCACAAGGTGCAATAGGACAACAAACAGCGTCAGCTGGTCCACAAGCATTTCAACAATTTATGTCTCCGTATCAACAACAGGTTATTGATACAACAATGTCTGACTTTGATAGACAAGCAGCTATGGGTAGACAAGGGATCAGGGACCAGGCAGCAGTTTCAGGAGCTTTTGGTGGTGGTAGAGAAGGTGTACAAATGGCAGAATATGGTGCAGGCTCAGATAGAAACAGAGCATCATTACTTGCACAATTACAACAACAAGGATTTACACAAGCTAATACTTTAGCACAACAGAATTTTCAAAACCAAGGTAATTTAGCATCACAACAAATGGGTCTATCTAATTTCTTAAGAGGATCTATGGGTCAAGACATTTCTGCATTAGGTAATCTTGGTGCATTCAGACAAGGTCTGACACAATCACAATTAACTGCAGATGCTAATGCTGCAAGAACAGGTGCTTATGAACCTTTACAAAGATTAGATCAATACGGTGCTGGTCTTGGTAGACTTGCAGGATTTGGATCAACAGCAGCTCCATTAGGAGGTGCAACAACTGATCCACTTACGGCAGGTATAAGTAATGCTGTTGGACTTGCAGGTATATTTGGTAAACTATACGGAAACAGATCGTAATGGCTAAAAAAACTAAAAGTAAAAGTTTTAATAAAATGGATTTAGTTAATCCAATGAGAATAAAAAGCATTCCTTTTTATCTAGGTTTAGATTCTGCAATAAACTCATTAACACCTTTTTCTGGATTACTTCCTTTTAAAAAAGGTGGACGTGTAGGTTGTGGTATAGCAAAAAAAGGTTTTGGCAAAGCACTAAGGAAAAAATAATGAAACCATTAAATAGACCCATGTTTAAAAACGGTGGCCCTATTAAAGAAGGGATTATGTCTGGTATGCAAGATAGACCAGGCTTTAAATTAGGTGGTGGTTTTTTTAAAGGTTTATTTCAAAAAGCTGCTCCTACAGGAACAGTAGCTGCTTCACAGGCAACTAAAAAACCTAGCGTAGTTGGTGCAGGATTTAAAAAAATAAAAGAATTATTTACTGGAACAAAAACTACTACAGGACCAGGCACATACACTTCACCAGCTGTACCTGCAAGCACAAAATTTTCTGGACCTTATTCAATGAGAACAGCAGCACAGCCTGCAGTTACCTCAGTTAAATCGGGACCATCTAATGTTACAACATCACTTACTCCTTTTGGACCAGGTGGACCAACTAACCCTAACATATATGCAGCAGGGCAAAGATTATTAGTACCTTTAACAACAGGTGGTGGTAAAGTATTATCTGCTGCTAAACCATACACAGGAGTTCTTACTATTGGCGGTATTGGATACAGTATGCTTAAACCAGATGGAACTCAAAAAACTATAGAAGAACTTAAAAAAGAAACAGGAGCATCTGAAAGTGAAATAAGCACTGAAATTAACAATGCAAATAAAGGTGCTGATGAAGGTAATCAAACTATGAACAGAGATGCAGAAATAGAAGCTAATAGAGAGAGATATTATAAACTTATGGGTATTGATAAAATGAACAAAGATGCTGTTTACAACACGCTTATAGATCAAAGCACAGCAATAAGAGAAGGTGGACCTATTAAAGATCAACTTAAATCAGGTAATCTTGTAGGTAATGTTATACAATCTTTATCTAAAAATCTTGACAAGAGTGTTGATCTTAAACGTCAAATTGATGCTGCAATACTTAAAGGTGAGATTACAAAAGATATTAATAAACAAAAAGATCAATTAGATGCAGAATATAAAAGAACAATGATTGATAAAGTTAATCAAGATTTAGCTGGTGGCACTATGGCACAAATAATAAATGATAGAAAAGCTAAGGGTATGGTTACATCTGGCAGAGATTTATTTCAATTAGCTGTTCAAACAGGTAAAGCAAATAATATAAAACAAATTCTTCCAGAAAAAGCTGTGTCTAATTATTTAAAAGATAACCCTACAAAAACCACAGCAGACTTTTTAAAACAAGAAGATTTAAAACTACAAGAAAAATTAGGTGAAGGTTTAACACCTGGTGATTACATTGTAGGTGAAAGTATACTTAGAGTAGGATCAGACGGTAGTATAAAATTTGTAATATAGGAGTAAGTAATGGCTCTTCCTTCAGACTTAAATTCATATGAAAGTGGTAACAATAAAGTTGGTACAATAGAATCTGTACTATCTGGTATTGGTTCTGGACTTATAGGTATACCAAAAGGATTTTTTTCTTTAGGAGCCACACTTGTAGATTTAGGTTTAGGTACAAGAAGTGCTGCAAACGTAGAAGCTTTTTTTGATGACTTAACAGATTTAGATGAAAAAGCAGAAGCAACAGCTGCTGGTAGAATTACAGAAGCATTAGTTAATATAGGTATACCTGCGGTTAGAGGTATGAAAATTGGTGCACAGCTAGCAGACGATGCAATGCGTGCAAGTAGAAATGGAAAATATTTTAGTACAACAAGTGCTGGATTAAAAAATGGTATTGATGAAGCAGCAAAATTAAATGCAAGAGGTAAAACAAATAAATTTATTGCAGGAGCTTTTGGTGGTGGTGTTGCTGAAGCTGTATTTGTTGGAGATGTAGAACAACTAGGTACGTTTGGAGATCTTGTTGGTGGACCAACTAAAATAGATAGATCAACAGACGACGATCCAGGTAGAGAATTATTAAATAGAGTTAAGTTTGGTACAGAAGGTGCTTTGTTTACAGGTTTAATTGGTGGTACAGGTAAAGTAATTAAAAGACTTACTGATAGAAACAAACAACTTGATGTAGCTAATTCTAAATTAGATGCATTTATAGATAAAATTGCATCAGGGTTCAGGGCACGTAGTGGCAAAACTCAAGAGTTTTTTGACATAGAAAGAACTTCTGTTGGTGAAAGAGCTGCAGATGCAGCCGGTGCTAGAAATATATCTAGAGAATTAGACCAAGCAATAGACAAAATATTTCCTCCAGTTAGAACTGTAATGAATCAAGCAGACGCTGCTAATAGAAAACAAATGTTAACTCAAGTTAATGATTTGTTATTGTCAGGTAAAGCAGAGCTAGACGATCAAGGTGTTGCAACATTTGGTAAATTAGATGATGCAAAAAAAGATGCATTAGTAAAAAAATTAAAAGACATGAATGTTGATGATCAAGTTATTACTGATATGCTTGGTAGTTTGTCAATGATACGAGGAAGGTGGTCAGAGTTATTTTCTAAACTAGGAAGATCATTAGGACAAAATGAAATACAGGAATTTAAAACTTTATTTGGTAATAAATTTAAAAATTATATTGGGTCTACATATGATATATTTCAAAATCAAAGTATTTTTCCTTGGGTAAGATATAAGCCAGCTGCTGAAGCAATAGATGAAGCTAAAGAAGTATTTAGATCAAGTGCTAAAGAAGCAGGAGAAGAACTTACAGATCTTCAAGCAGAACAAGCAGTAACTAGAGTTTTAAAAACAGCAAGACTACCAAAAGGTATTAGAATGGATAAACCATCCGATGCTATATTTGAAGTGCCTAGTTTTTTTGTAAACAGAACTACGTTAGATGAAGTTGTAACATCAAGAGGATCTGCTCTTGTATCAGCAGGCGCTATTAAAGAAGGAGATAGAAAAGTATTTGAAAAACTTTTAGGCAAACAACAAAATCCTATGCAAACAATATTAGGTGGCACAGCTAAGTTATCTATGATTACAAGAAGAAATCTTTTCTTTCAAGATTTAATTACTAAAAACAAAGAACTTGTTGCATCTGGTAAAAAACCTATGTTTGTCGAAACTGCAGATGAAGCAAGATTAGTTTTTGGTGATGACTTTCAACAAATAAGAGTAGACCAAGCTAAGACACTTAGTGTTGCAGCTAAAGGTGGATCAGTAAATCCTCTTAATGAATTATATACAACAAAAGGTATGGCAGAAGCATTAGAAGGAACATCACTTTCTTTTGACAAGGCAGGTATGTTAGGACAACTGTATCAAAGTTTAATTTTATATCCAAAAGGTTTGTCACAAATAGCTAAAACAATTTTATCACCTGTAACACATGTAAGAAACTTTGTATCTGCTGGTGCGTTTGCGACAGCTAATGGAATTATACCAAATGCAGATGCTATAAAAACAGCATACCAAGCTTTGCAAACTCCATTAAAAGGTACAAGACAACAAAATGATTTATACGAAGAGTTATTAAAATTAGGTGTTGTAAATTCTAATGTAAGATTAGGAGACTTAACTAGATTGCTTGAGGATGTAAACTTTGGTGAAACTATGACATCAGACAAAGGTCTTAGAATGTTGCTTAAACCTTTATCAAAATTAAAATCTGTATCACAAGATCTATACACAGCTGAAGATGATTTTTGGAAAATAGCATCTTGGGCTATGGAAAAAACAAGATTAGAAAAAGCGCTTGCAGACAAAGGTGTTGTAAGAGGTATGACATTAAAAAGAAATGGTCTTGATATTGCAGTAGATGAACAATTTTTTAAACAAGAAGCTGCAGATATAGTTAAAAATAATATACCAAATTATGATTATGTATCTGATTTTGTAAAATCATTAAGAAAATTACCTATTGGTAACTTTGTATCATTTCCTGCAGAGATAGTTAGAACGGGAACTAATATTGTAAGACGTGGTCTTAGAGAAATAAATGAAACCTTTGAGCTTGCTGATGGCACAGTTATAAAACCTTTTGAAGGTATAGGTTATACACGATTATTTGGTTTTGGTGCTACAGTTGCAGCCGTACCTTATGCAACACAAAAAGCTTTTCAAGCTATTTACGATGTTACAGATGAAGAAAGAGAAGCTATAAGAAGATATGTAGCAGACTGGTCTAAAAACTCTACTTTACTACCAATTAAAAATAAAGATGGTTCTTTTCAATACGTAGATTTTAGTCACGCTAATGCATACGATACATTAATTAGACCTGTTCAAACTATTTTAAATTCTGTTGCTGATGGTAGAACAGATGAAGATGGTATGATGGATGATTTTATTGCAGGTACTTTTTCTTCTATGAAAGAATTTGCATCACCGTTTATATCAGAATCTATTTGGACAGAAGCAGTAGCAGACTTATTAGCTAGAGGTGGTAGAACTAGAGATGGTTTTCAAGTATTTAATCCTCAAGATTTACCTGGTGATAAAGCACAAAAAATTATGGGTCATTTAGTAAAAGCTCAAATGCCATTTTCTTTTGAACAATTAAAAAGATTGGATAGATCTATTGAAGGTGTTGACATTTTAACAAAAGGTAAATTTGATAAGTATGGTGAAACTTTTGAATTTGGTGATGAGTTTGCAGGATTATTTGGTTTTCGAGCAGTTAATATAAATCCAGAAAGATCTATTAATTTTAAAATTGCGGACTATCAAAAAGGTGTTAGAGAATCTAGACAATTATTTACAAGAGAAGCTTTACGTGGAGGACCAATAGAACCAAGAGATATTGTTGATGCGTACATAAATGCAAACAGATCTTTGTTTGGTGTAAGACAAAATTTTAAAAAAGATATTGATGCAGCAAGAATTTTAAATATAAGCAATAGAGAATTTGCTTCTGCTACAGGAAGACTATCTGGTATTGATGTAAATACAATTGATAATAATATATTTAGACCTATAAATATTTCACCAGATATAAGAATAGCTTTTAGAGAAAACGCAGAATCTATTGGAGAAATAAATCCATTAGTAGAAGCAGAACGTGTAATTACACGTATAGCAAATGAAATGAGAAAAGTTTCTTTAGAAGAAGCTAATTTTCCTTTCTTTGAAAACCCACTATTACCTAGTGCACAAGAAACACCAGTAACACCAAACAGTCTAAACTTACCAAGTATTGACAACAATTTAATATCAAATACAGTTAATAATAATAGTTTAAGCAACTTGAGTACAGCACAGAAACTTGCTATACTTTTCAATCAAAATTAATTATGGCGATAGAACCTAAAAATACTAGAGAGCATATTTTATCTTTATATGGACACATATCAGGTCTGAAAAAGAATTTAAAACATGTACACGAAGACGTCGAGAAATTGGGCGGTAAGATAGACAAAGTCTATTGGGTTCTCTTAGCAGCTGCGGGAACTGCTGCACTCTTCGCTATAGAGAGATTATTTGGCTAATGCAATTATCAAAACATTTTAAATTAGAAGAGATGACTAAGTCGATGACCGCGACTCGAAAGGGAATAGATAATTCTCCAGGAGCCGGAGATATAAAAAATTTAGAAAACGTTTGTTATGAAATACTAGAACCGGTTCGTGCACACTTTGACAAACCAGTTACAATAACTTCAGGCTATCGTAGTGAAGCTTTGTGCGAAGCAATAGGATCGAAAAAAACGAGCCAACATGCAAAAGGCCAGGCGGTTGACTTTGAGATTGCAGGTATACCAAATATTAAAATTGCTTACTGGCTACAAAACAATGTAGACTTTGATCAATTAATTTTAGAATTTTATAATCCAGATGATCCTGCAGGTGGTTGGGTGCATGTGAGCTTTAATGAAGCCGGTGCAAATAGAAAACAAGTTCTTACTTACGACGGTAAAAAATTCGAAAACGGACTTCCAGATATGAAATGGAAAGATGGCAAAGTACTAGGCTAAAAACCAAAGTATACACATTACCAAACTAATCCATAGTCCCATTCTTATAACTACACCAGGTCTTAGATCCATTCTTTTAACTCCTCTCCCATTATCTGCGTTGCAATATTAACTTTTTTACGTAGAGCTTTTACTATTCTAGTATCAACAGTATCTTCACATATTATATCTATATATGTCATAGGTCTTTCTTGACCTATACGATCTATTCTAGCTTCTGATTGTTGTCTTTTTTCTAGATCATAACCATTAGAATAATATATCATAGTGCTTGCAGCTGTAAGTGTAATACCATAACCACCAGTCTGAGTCGTACCTACAAAGAATTTAACTTTTGAGTCTGGGTCTTGAAACTTCTGTATATTCTTTTGTCTATCTTCTTGTGGTGTTAGACCATAGTAATCTACGAAAGAATCTGCACCATATTCTTTACT
>VMHT01107481.1_pt1 | contig 25222 bp, 21 predicted proteins | sample 4693611 | NCBI WGS metagenome assembly VMHT01 (sample SAMN12280063, study PRJNA550983) | marine metagenome | isolation source: seawater sampled from same location over 5 years 0.02-0.2 micron viral filtrate | place: USA: collected off the coast of southern California halfway between the port... ...
ATCAGACCTCCCTTTATTATGCGCTTCAGGTCGCCCCGGATACACTCCGTAAAGATGATGCACTGTCACTTCTAGAAGGTGATGATTATGCAGATCTCTTTGGCTTTGAAGACGCAGAAGACCCTTTCTGTTCATCTTGTGCCGAGTAAATGTCGAACTATTCAAAAGTCGTGTCCCGTAAAAGAACATGGACACCCGTAGCCGTTGATAAAGGTGAATTTAAGGCAGGCTCGGAGGATGCAATCTTCCGGGCTTTAGCCCTGAGAACTTTAGAACTACCCGTAAAGGAGATGCTCTCACAGGGGTTAGCTCTGGATCTTCCAGACGACCCCGGAGTTATCCCGGCCCTCACCTCCAACATGGCCGATGAAGATAAACATGATATGGCTCTTGGCTATGTCGTTGATGCTCACGGGACTATCCCTAAGTATGAACTCGAAGCCGAGAAGATACGCCAAGCTTGGCTCCGCGACCCGTCACATCCGATCCTTAAAACGGCGATCCTCGAGCGTTCGGTCTTTTTTGTACTTCTCCCAATGTTCCGATTCAACGGCGACATGGGGCTCAGAAGCGTCGCAGCTGATATCAGCAGAGACGAGCAAGCGCACGTCCTTATCCATGCCATGTGTGCTCATGATCTGGGCGAAGTAACAACACCCGCGCTTAACCGTTTAAGGCGAGCAACAGTTCAGTGGGTTATGGACGGCCTTGGCTGTAGCCCTGAAGATAAGTACCTCGACAAAGACTTCTGGTTGAAGCAATCAGACAACCTTTATCTGAGAGGTAAGGCGGACGGACTAGAGGAAACTCGACGTAGCCGTATGCCCGCATTCTTTGAAGCAAGCAACGTAAACCTCCCTAAATATGGCTAACGAACTATCCTCCGCGGATGTGTTTGTAGGCGACACGATTCTCGACAAACTGCTCGAGGAACTTGAAGCCATGTATCCACATTATGCACCAGTACCTAAGGACGACACTGCAACGATCATGTACAAAGCAGGTCAAAGAAGTGTTGTCGATTACATAAAAGCTAAGACTCATGTGTAGCGCCCCAAAGATGCCGAAGATGGAAGCCCCTGAACCGCTTCCAGCCCCAGAACCCCTACCAACTCCACAGCAGGCCCCCGCCCCTCCAATGATGGCCCCGACGGCCCCGGCACCTCAGGCAATGCCGACTCCCCCTCCTGCACCTGCTGCTCCCCTGGTGATCCCAACAACACCACCCCCACAGTCGGTCAATCAGGGTGATGAAGATAGCGCCATTGTTAAAAAGCGAAAGTCAAAACGTAAAGAGCTGCAGCAAGCCTCCACCGGTACATCTGCTCTTCGTATTGATTTAAATAAGTCGATTGGTTCAGCTAAAGGTTCCACCGGTTCAACCGGACTAAACATTCCTAAATGATGAAAGACTCCGCACAGGCCAGGTATCACTTCCTGCGTACTGACCGCGAGCAGTTTCTTGATATGGGTCGACGGGCCTCCAAACTCACACTTCCCTACCTATTGGTAGAAGAAGGTCTCGAGAATGGCGGCTCCTTGCCTACCCCTTGGCAGTCCATCGGTAGCAAAGGGTGTAATGCCCTGAGCGCAAAGCTGATGCTAAGCCTCTTCCCTATTAATACTACGTTCTTCAAACTGCAGATCAACGACGGTGAGTTGGCTTCCATGCCAGATATCACACCGGAGGTTCGTTCTGAGATTGATCTCTCCCTTAACAAGATGGAGCGGATCATCATGCAGCAGGTAGCCGAGTCAAACGACCGGGTTTTCCTTCACGCTGCTATGAAGCACTTAGTCGTTACTGGAAATGCTCTGCTCTATGCCAGCAAGAAAGGGCTCAAGGTCTACCCCCTAGATCGATATGTAGTAGCTCGAGACGGTGATGGAACCGTGGTCGAGATTGTCACTAAAGAAATCATTGACCGGCAACTCCTACCTAAAGAGTTTCACTCTGTATTAGGTGACCGTGATTCCAACGCTGTTGGTGAAGATGGTCCGAAGTTCGGTGTTGCTGCCGGTGGTAAAGGTTCAGCTGATGACGCTGTTGTCTTTACCCATGTCCGTCTCGAAGATGGTCAACATAAATGGCACCAAGAGTGTGACGGGAAGGTTATCGGTGGTACTAAGTCCAGTGCCCCTGTAAAGACCTCCCCCTGGTTCGCTCTGCGCTTTAACGTTTGCGACGGCGAAAGCTACGGCCGCGGACGCGTAGAGGAATTCCTAGGTGACCTGCAGGCCCTCGAGATGCTCATGAAGGCACTCGTCGAAGGCTCTGCCGCTGCCTCAAAGGTGGTGTTCATGGTCAGCCCCTCCGCGACCACCAAGCCTCAGTCACTAGCCAACGCCCCTACGGGCGCGATCATCCAGGGTCGCCCTGATGACGTCGGTGTGGTGCAGGTCGGAAAGACGGCTGACTTCAAGACAGTCCAGGAAATGATTCGGGACCTAACAGCCCGCCTCAACGAAGCATTCCTTGTGTTCTCAGCTCGTCAGAGTGAACGCACAACGGCCGAAGAGATCCGCGCCTCCCAGCAGCAACTGCAGGAGAACTTGTCGGGGATCTACGGCAACCTCACAGTTGAACTGTTGCAGCCTTACCTACAGCGCAAGCTTCACCTGCTGAGTCGCTCGAAAGTTATCCCATCTATGCCTAAAGGTCTGATCCTCCCGACTGTGGTGGCAGGTCTTAACGCTGTTGGACGTGGTCAAGACCGTCAAGCTCTCATGGAGTTTGTAGGCACCATTGCTCAGGCCCTTGGCCCTGAAGCCTTGGCAGGCTTGATCGATACAGAAGAGTTCCTCAAGCGTCTGGCTGCTGCCTCCGGTATCGAGTCGATGGGTCTGGTTAAGTCCGCCGATCAGCTCGCACAAGAGAAGCAACAAGCTCAACAAGATCAGATGCAAGCCAGTGTTGTGAACCAGATGGGTCAGCTGGCGAAAAGCCCTATGGGCGAACAACTAACCAAACAGATGACTGATGACGGACAAGAAGCCCCGGCCGGCCCGTCGCCGAGCCCGCAAGCCTGACGGCAAATTCCAAAGCGATAACCCCAACACACCTCAAAACGAGGCTTGGGAATCAGTACCCGTGGAACAAGGTCTGCCCAAGAAGAAAGCCACAACTGTGGCTCCCAAGGTCAGATCCACCACAACAAGCAGTGCAGGTAAGTACGGCAAACGCAGCCCTATCACCCGCCCTGGTGCCAACAAAATTACTACCACCTTCCACTAATGCCCGTCACCACATTCGATCCCTCTGAAGGCCCCTCTGAGGAGCAGATGGCTGCTGAAGCCAATGCTCTTGAGCAGGGCGAAAAGATCGCCCAGTTGCAGTCCGAGGATCGCGACCGCAGATACCAAGAAGTCGAAAGCTCCAACGAAGACGCTGAACTTATCGGCGGGAAATTTAAGAACCAGGATGATCTTTTGAAGGCTTATGAAGAGCTGCAAAAGAAGCTCTCTAATCCTGAATCCACTGATGAAGCTGTAGAAGCTGAAGAGGAATCCACCGAACAACAGGTGGAAGAAGAGGTGACTGAAGAGACTTCCGAAGTCGATGAGACCGTCCAGTACATGCAACAATTGGGTGAGGAGTTTGGCTCCTCCGGTGAACTGTCAGAAGAGGCTATTGACAAACTTGGATCTATGGATTCCAAGGAACTGATCAAGGCTTACCTTCAGTACAATGCAAAGACCCAAGCCCAAACACTGCAGCAGTCTGCTGTCACTGACATCCAGGCTTCTGTAGGTGGTGAAAAAGCATATTCTGAGATGATTTCATGGGCAAGTAATAACCTTGGTGAATCTGAAATTGCAGATTTTAATGCTGTTACGGCTACTAATAACCCCGTAGCTATTAAGTTTGCCGTTCAGGCTCTCAACGCCCGATACAAAGAAGGCGCTGGAAGTGAAGCCGATCTGATTACTAGCGGAAAGCGTGCCCCCTCTGTGCAGGGCTACCGCTCTCACGCTGAACTCTCACGTGATATCGCTGATCCTCGTTACTCGAGGGATCCTGCATTCCGTGCAGATGTAGAGAGGAAACTCTCTGTGTCCCCTGATCTTCTCTGATCTGACAGAACTGGTGTTAAGGGAGGTTCGATCCCTCCCCTGTCTATTGCCTACTGAGCCCTGTACGCAGGATAACTCTTTAGGTGCTAGCGCCTAGTCGATGGCCCAAATCGGCAAACCTTACATAGTTCTAGAACGTTTGACCAAGATCATATTTGCCTATTAACTAACTTAAAACAATGACTACCCTTAACAACTTTGTCGTCCAGAACGGCGTAAACACTTCTACCCGCTCTGCTGATTACGACGTCCGTTACGCAACGGCGCTTAAGGTCTTCTCTGGTGAAGTCTTCAACGCTTTCAACGACGCAACCATCTTCAAGGGCCTTGTGCGCTCCTACAGCCTCCGTGGCGCTAAGAGCAAGCAGTTCCTGCTGACTGGCAAGTTGGGTGCTGGCTACCACACCCCTGGTACGCCCATCCTCGGAGACGCTGGACTGAAGTCCAACGAGAAGACGATCGTCATGGACAACCTGCTGACCAGCAGCCAGTTTGTGTACGACCTGGATGAGATCCTCAGCCAGTGGTCAGCACGTAGCGAGATCTCGAAGCAGATCGGTGAAGCTCTTGCCCTCCACTATGACGAGCGCATCGCGCGTGTCTTGGCTAAAGGCGCTACTGAGTCTTCCCTCGTTGACGGCGAGCCTGGTGGTTTCCAAGTCAACATTGGCTCCGGTAACACCAACGATGCTCAGGCAATCGTAGACGGCTTCTTTGAGTGTGCCGCAGTTCTCGACGAGCGTTCCGCCCCTGCCTCCGGCCGTTGCGCGATCCTCAGCCCCCGCCAGTACTACTCCCTGATCTCCTCAGTGGACACGAACATCCTGAACCGCGAAGTCGGTAACAGCCAGGGTGACATGAACAGCGGCAAGGGTCTGTACAGCATTGCTGGCATCCGGATCTTCAAGTCCAACGTGCTCGCTAGCCAGTACGGCAAGGACGCTACTGACAACGCTGCTGTCGGTGGTGAGAACAACGACTACGAAGTCGACAACTCAGCCCTCGCCGGCCTCGTCTTCCATAAGGAAGCTGCTGGTGTTGTTGAAGGTATTGCTCCTTCAATCGAAACTACTTCTGGTGACTTCCACGTCCAGTATCAGGGCGACCTGATCGTGGGCAAATTGGCTATGGGCGCTGACACCCTGCGTGTCTCCGTCGCTGGCTCTTTGCAAGCTGCTTGATAATCAATCCCTATGGGTGGACCTTCGGGTCCCCCTGGGGTCTCCCCATTACCTCTAACAAAAATGGCAACTAAGGCAACAAAACTGGCCGCTGTAAATACTATTATTAGTAACGTCGGTCAGGCCCCTGTAACCGCCCTCAACACCGGAAACCCCCTGGTGGAGATGGCTGAGAACATCCTGGATGAAATCACCCGTGCAGTCCTATCTGAAGGGTGGGATTACAATACAGAGCGGGGCTATCCGTTCACCCCAGATTCAACTGGATGCATCGTCATCCCCGAAAACGTCCTAGCGATTGACGTAAGCGCCGGTACTGGCCAGTCAGTAATTAGGAGCGGCAAACTTTATAACCGTGTCGACCATACATACACTTATAACGGTAAGCAAGAGCTAGACGTTACGTGGTTGTTTGACTTTGAAGAGCTCCCTGAAGCATTCAAGAATTACATCACCATTAGAGCCGGTAACGTCTTTGCAGGACGCTCCGTGGGTTCTAGTGAGGCAGTTAAGTTTGGCCAGCGTGAAGAGACTGTAGCCCGCGCAACACTGCTCGAGTACGACACTCAGCAAGGCGACTACACAATCTTCCAGGACGCAGATGGCAGTGGCTGGTATCAGCAAGTGGCCTCACGTCCTATTAACATTCTTCATAGATTCTGATGGCAGCAATCAGTCAAGTAATCCCCAATTTACTAGGGGGTGTTAGTCAACAACCCGACCCGCTGAAACTACCGGGTCAGGTAAGAGAAGCTGAGAATGTCATCCTTGACCCCACCTTTGGTTGTAGGAAACGCCCTCCCACTCAGTTCGTAAACCAACTATCCACTGATGTACCCGAGGGTGCCAAGTGGTTCAATATCTTCCGTGATCAGAATGAGCGGTATGTGGTCTGCATATATCGCGAGACGTCTTCTACACGTATCCGTGTATGGGAAGCAGATACTGGCTCTGAACGTACCGTATCTATTGAAAGTAGTGCTGGTGCTTATCTCGATGTCAGTGCAGCGAGGAAGATCAACCCACTAACTATTAACGACTTCACCCTCCTCTGCAATACAGAGAAGCTGGTGACCATGTCTAACAGCACTGTTGACGAGGCTAAGGCTGAAGCTCTTATTGTTATCCAGCAGGTTGCTTACAACACTGCCTACCAAGTTGACTTTTTAAAAGATGGTCAGAACTTGACCCAAGAAAAGGTCTACAAGGCAACCCAGCTAACGGTCAGTCCTGGCTCGTTTGAAGATGAGGATGACGACTCCTGCACCTTCCAGGCTAGTGAAACCTTTAGTGAGGATGGGTCCGGTAATAAGCAAGGACTGGGGTTCACTCTTACCACCACGTGCTCACCGACCTTGGTAACCACAGAGGTCGACGGTGCTTCCTTCCCAACAGCCGTAACAGCATCTATCCCCCAGCCACAGTTGTATTTTACGGCTGCTCATGGCAGTGCGGATTCATACGCGCCAGGTTCATACCTATACCAGACTGTCACCACAAGCAATGGCAACTTAACTATAAGAGTTGAGGCTCGTGTTAGTAAGAAGTTAAATACAGCACTCTCTGGTAATCGTTACGATCTATCTAGTGCAAGTATCTCTTCTTATAACACCAGTAAAACTAACTGGGCTGTTGGTAATGGCGGTCAACACTCTCAAGGTGGATCGACTGCTACTTACACAGTTTCCTCAGTTGGTGAAGGTCAGGGATCATCAGAGTTCAACTACAAGTCTGTGTATCAGACCCGTGTGACTCTTAATAACGGCGGCATTGATTGGCGTGTGGGTGACACTGTTTCCGTCACTATGGCTGGTAAGCAGTACACCGTCACGGTGCAGGGAGAAGACTTCGGTTACTCCTACGCATCAGAAGCCACTATCTCCTTTACAACGCCTACAGATACTACATCTGGGACGCTGAGAGTTGGTGACATCGTATCTGGCCTTACAGCCGATATTAACGCCCTTGCTGATTACACAGCTACTCCAGTGGGTAACATCATCCACGTACAACGTACAGATGATCGGGACTTCAACATCCAGACCCGTGGTGGCACTGTCAACAACGCCCTGTATGGCATTAAGAGCAGCGTCAACGATGTGAGCTTGCTGCCTAATCAGTGTGTTGCTGGTGTCGTGTTGTTGGTGCGTAACTCTGCAGAGAGTGATGCTGACGATTACTACGTCAAGTTCAAGCCAGCCTCTGGTGATATCCCCGGTCAAGGTGCTTGGGAGGAAACTCACAAGCCTGGTATCAACACCGACCTGAACCCAGCCACGATGCCCCATGTCATGGTGCGTGAGGCGGACGGTACCTTCACGGTGCGCCCTCTCACCGCTGAGTTTGATGAGGCCCTGTATTGGGCACCTCGGGATGTAGGCGACGACAACAGCAACCCTGAGCCCTCCTTCGTGGGTCAAACCATCAAGGACCTGTTCTTTTTCCAGAACCGCTTGGGACTTCTGTCTGAAGACTCTGTAGTGCTGTCACAGCCTGGTGATTACTTCAACATGTTTGTAGGCTCTGCCATCGCTGTAAGTGATGCTGACCCCATCGACATGGCGGCTAGCTCTACTAAGCCTGCCACCCTCAAGGCTGCCCTAGGTACCCCTAAGGGCTTGCTCCTGTTTGCTGAGAACTCCCAATTCCTCCTGTCCACCTCTGATGCTGCCTTCGGACCGTCAACGGTGAAGATGAGCGAGCTGAGTTCTTACAGCTACAGCAGTGAGATCTTGCCTCTAGAGACAGGTGTATCGATCATGTTTGCCACTGAGGCAGACACCTTTTCAAAGGTCTATGAGATGGCAGTCGACTCAATCGACAACCGTCCCATCGTCTCTGAGAACACTCGAATCGTGCCGGAGTACATCCCACCTGGTCTGACAGTCTCTGCCTCTAGCTCTAATAACTCTCTGGTCATCTTTGGGGACGGCTCCGAAACCCTGTATACCTTCAAGTTCTTTAATGCTGGTAATGAGCGGAGTCTGGCTGGCTGGTCCAAATGGATCATGCCGGCTCCTGTTGAGTCTGTTGGGTTTGACCATGACACCGGCTACCTGGTGCTGCGTAACAACGGCTCTCACGTTCTCTGTAAGTTGGAGATGCTGGACGATCCGCGTACTTCTCCTATCAATGCTTTTGGTAGAAAGTTTACACCCCGTCTTGACTTCTCTCTCTTTAAATCTCAGACAACTATTGAGGATACGACTGACAGTTCTAAAAAGATTGTCCGCTTTCCCGATGGTGCATTTGTAGAGAACGCACAGCCCAACATCATCCTTACTCTTGACGGTAACTCTACGCTGTACCGCAGCCCTGAGATTGAAGAAGATGCCACCGGATACTTCATCACAGTAGATGAAAACCTTGCCGAGGCTGACTTCATTCTTGGTCTAGAGTTTACCATGAAAGTTGTACTACCTTCTTTCTATGTAGTACAAGATAAGAAAGCTGATCGTAAGAACATCCCTATGATCAATAGGGTCTACATTGACCTCTATTACTCAGGACGCTACGAAGCTAACTTGAGTCGTAAAGGTTATGACGACCAGATCATCGACCTGGATGTTACCGACGCTGATATCTACTTTGCAAACGATGCAGCCATTGATGAAGTAACTACCCGTGAGGTCCCGGTGTATTGCCGTGGAGATTTCACAACACTCACCATCACAGCTCCTGACCCCCTACCAGCTTCAATCACCTCGTACCGCTGGGAGGGTATGTACAACGACCGAGGCGTATCCATTATCCAATGAACCACTACCGACCGGCCACCTTTAAGGATGGTCTGGTGGTTCTTAACCATTTACGACCAGAAGATAAAGCCGAAGTATTGGGCATGGGGCTATCAATGCTCCATGTCCCTTTTGGTGTTCTGGCTAGTGACCATGCTACCTATTTTTACGGTGAAAATGGTCAACCAGCCGGCATTGCTGGCATCGTCAGGTTAAGTCCCACCGAGGGTCAGATATGGATGCTTTGCACTCCTCTGATCACTACCAAACCTATCACTTTTGTGCGACAGGCTAAGAAGTGGCTGAGCAGTGTTGAGCGGGAGTATTCACTCCTGTGGAACTATGCAGACGCACGGAACCATGTCCACCACAAATTACTTAAGCACTTAGGTTTCAAGGCCCTACGAACCGTACCCACGGGGCCTGAAGCTTTGCCCTACTTAGAAATCGTAAAACTATGTGCGCCCCACTAGCCGCAGCAGCCGCTGCAGCGCCTCTACAGGCGGCAGCTCTTGGTATCTCTGCTGCCACCGCTGTAGCGAGTGTTGGCATGGGAATGATGAGTGCTTCTCAGCAATCAGCTCAAGCCCAAGCCTCGATGAATATGCAGGCTCGCCAGCAGCAGTTGCAACAGCAACAGCAGCGGCAGTCGATGATGCAGCAGCAACAGTTCCAACATCAACAACAAGTTCAGGCACAGAATCAGCAACAGCAGAACTACAACCTGCAGATTGCTCAGACCAATGCCCAGATGCTTAACCAGCATCGCCAACAACAGCAGCAAGTTCTCAACGAACGAGCCAGTATTATGGCCCGTCATGAAGCAGATAAGCTTACATATCAGCGAAGTAAAGAGCGCTTTACAGAGCAGAGTCGTCTTAATAATGAGGCTGCGAACCGTTCCTATACAGCGGAGCAGGCAAAGATGACTGAAGCCCGTAAGAAGGCTGCCTTTGAGCAACAATCTATCCTTGCTAAATCTATCGGTAATCAAGGTAATATCCTTGCTGCCGGTCGTACTGGACAGTCTGTTGGTCTTCTGGTTAATGACGTCGAGCGTCAAGCCGGATTTGCCGTGGCTCAAGAGAACGCCATGCTTGATTCCAAGTATGAAGCTGCTCAGATTGGTATGGACTCTGTGTATTTACAAGCTCAGAGCGCTAACAACCAGGCGGCAAGTCAGGTTGGATTCAACCCTCAAGATCCGTATCTACCAAACATGCCGGACGCACCTGCGTTCGTTGATGGAAATACCTTCGCCATTGCCTAATGTCACGTATCTATCAATCCCAGCAAGCGGGTAACCGCTACAAGGGTGCCGATAAGTCTCAGAGATTTGCCCCAGTTCAGGCAGTCAGTGATGAGAAGGCACTCACGCAATACAAGAATGCTCGAATCCAGGACTCCCAAACAATGGGACGTGAGCTGGTCCGGCAACAAAAACAAGAGAGTCAGGAATTACAGGCCTCTCAGCAGTCAGAAAGAGGTCAACTAGGCCTCGAGCAGTTGTCAGACAAGCAAGGGCTTGCTTCTGAACAGTTTCAACAAAAGGGTAACCTGGCGTTAGAACAAGGCTTCGAGCGTGGTCAGTTAGGCCTCGAGGCAGCTCAACAACAGGCTAAAAGTGCAGCAGCATCTGCCCGTACAAAACTAATCGGCACGGCAATCACTGGCCTATTAAGCTTCGCCGGTTCTGCAGTTCAATTCCAGCAAAGTGTTCAAGATCAAGCAGTAAAAACTGAGATCGAGGATGCACAACTAGAACAAGCTGGCCTTGGTTCCACCTTTGGTGGTATCGAGCCCATCACTAACGAGCGCATCGCAGAATCGGCTAATACAGATGCGCTTACTAAGGCTGAATCATCAGCCATAAACAATGTCGTTACGACTGAGTTTGATCCAAATAATGCTCTTGATGCACATGCTGCACTTGAGTTAAAGCAGGCCACACTCTGGAAAAAGCTTGAACCAGTCCGTGGTGCCGGTTATGCCGCAACTGCTATGTATGGCGTTGCTCTCGAGGAGGCTAAAGCTTCCGGTTTGATCCGCCCTGGTGTGGAAGGCCTGGTAGACGCTCAGAACTTCTCTCGTGAGTTTGCTAAGCAATCTGGCATCCTAGGAGCTCCCCGTGATATTCAACTGGCCTATGCCCGTCAGGCTGCTGCTGCTAACCAGAACATGGTCTCGGCTGTAACTGCAGAGCATAAGGCCTCAGTGGAGCAAGCTAACCAAGCCACTTGGCAAGGTAACACCTCCAACATCGTGGACTCAGCCAGCGTTCAGGATATCGGCCTAGCCTTTGAAACTACTTATCAGGAAGCCAAACACGGCAACATCGGTTTCAATGGTGTTGATGGACGAGCTCTGACTGAAACCAACCTAAAAGAAGTTCTTAGCAACCTCCAGGTTGACGGTAAGACCGGGCACATCACTGAGCTCCGTAAGCACGTCTACAACTCGGCCACTGGCCGGACGTTGGGTCAAGACTTTGACGACCTATTTGATACTGCCGAAAGGACTGCACGTAATACATCCATCCAAAACTTCAACCTGAAGTCCAACGAGCAAACTCTGCAGATCAAAGAACAGATTCAGATCTACAACTCCGATCCCTCTACAGAATCCAAGCTCGAGGCCATCGAAGGTCTACGCAGTATTGGTTCTATTGAGGCTATTGAGGCTGCTAACCGCCTCGTAGATAAGGGTCTTAACTATGACCCTGAGATGGTTGTAGAGATGGCTATTAATCCACCTTCACCGTCTGAAGCCAAGATGCTTGTGGACACTGGTGTGATTACAGCAGAGCAGGCTAAGCCCTATCTGGCATCTCCCGAGCTCAAAGCTGTTCAAGGCTTCCTCAAGGAGATCGATGGCGACCTTGAGAAGGGTATGTATGGACAGGTCAACCCTTCCAACGTCTCCGCTTCGACTAAGGCTGAAGTGGCTATCCGACATGAAGTATTCATGGAAGAGCTCGAAGGTCTAGTTATGGCTGAGATCAACATTGCCCCTGATCGTGCTGATAACAAGCAGGAACTATCCCGCTTGATTAATGAAAAGTCTCAGTACTTGCTGAATCAACCTCGCTACGTCCTTGAACAGGATGCAAAGGCTGGTGCAGTGTTTGGTGCTGGTATGGATAAGGACCGCCGTCTACTGCCTATCACCAATGCTGGTGGTAACCAGGACTTCTCGAAACTTCGTTCTGAAGACCTATTCAGCAACGGATTCCCTATGTCCGAAATGAATCCAAGCCGTGACCGCTTTATTGCACTTAGCACACTCGAGCGTGATTCACTGGCGATTCTTCAAGGTAAAGCTCCCTCCGAGCGTACCGCAGGGATCGCACAGCGTCTCGGACTATCCAGTCGTGCATTTGTGGACCAACAGTTGCGTGTAAATGGCATCACGCCTTTGAGAGAAATGCAACTGTCGGATCCCATTTTCACTAAGCCAAGTGTGACCGGTACAGATTACGACGCCAGAACAGGCTTCCAAGCTTTGATGGACCTCAACGTCCCCCGTAAGGGTGCGGCGTACCTTGCAGGAAACATCCAGCAGGAAAGCTCCTGGGATGGGATGCGTGACTGGGGTCAGGTGAAAAACCCGACTACCGGCCAGATGGATGGCACCAACCGTAATGGCGGCTTGGTGTCCTGGGCTTCGTGGACTAACAACTCCGCACGCCTTGGACAGATCGAAGCCAAGTATGGACGCCCTATCGATCAAATAACGGAGTCGGAACAGCTCACTTACATGCTCCAGGAAATGGAGTCGAGCTACCCCCGCTCATACGCGACCTTCATGAACCCCAACTCGAGCGAAACAGAGCTGCGGCGAGCTTCGTTCAACTTCTGGGGTTATGGACATCGAGGTGATCGCTTCAACTACGCAACAGCACTCCTTAACGGAACGTTCTGACCGCATGGGTGCGCCTCTGCGGTTTTTTCTTTAATTCTATATGTCTGATCTTAGTCAGTACTTCTCCTCTGCAACTGAAAATGCAGAAGGATTCGTAGATACAACTCGGGAACAACAGTTGGACGCCATGGGTATCCAACAGCCCGAGCAAGCTCTAGCAAAAGCCCAGCAACAAGAAAGCGCAGCCCCTGCTGCTACCCCTGAACAGGAAGAGGAAGAGGGGGGAAACCTCCTCTCCACCATCACGCAAGGCATCGACGGTGTCTTGGGTACCAATCTCAATGAAACCCTCGAGCAGAACCGTGAAGCTGCCGAGCCCCAAAGGGAAGCCATCGCACAAGGTGTTGATGATTTCCGTAAGAACCAGCCCGAGCCCGTCAAGGTTGCTGTAGGTGCTGGTCTGGGTGCTGCTGAATCTATCGGCTCAACCGCCGAAGTTATTGGTGACACGGTAAAGACCTTTGCAGGTCTGGCTGAGGAGTCCGATGACGTCTTCTCCAATAAATATGAGTGGGCCAAATGGGACCTAGGCAAAGACGAGTACGGCGCTCAAACGGGCGTTGGAAAGATCGCACAGGGTTTCGCTGAATTCGGCCTATTGATGGCCGCAACTGGTGGCTTTGGTGGTGCTGCCGCTGGTGCTGGAGTAATCCAAGCCGGTGTGCGTGGTGCTGCCTCTGGTGTTGCCGCCGACATGATCTCCGCGATGAAAGGTGAAGGCAACCTCTCCAACCTCATCCGTGATCAAGCCCCTGACTGGTACCCCACCTGGCTGACCGCCCTCGCTGTAGATGACGATGACAACCCTTGGGAGGCTGCTTTTAAGACTGCTCTGGAGGGTGGCGGTATTGGCTTTGTCGCTGATGCTGCTATTGCATACGCCACTGGCGCTCGTGCTGCACGTGCTGCTGATAAAGCAGGCAAGCCACTTGCTGATCAGGAGAAGGCAGCGGAAGCGGCTTTCTCGGCTAAGCACAAAACTCTGGATCTTATCCGTGAGCAACGTATTGAGGATGGCCCGTTAGGACAAGCAGCTCGGGTAAACCCCCGACTTGCTGAACCACTTGCTAACGCAAAGAAGGGTATCCCCGTCACCTATGACGACGTGGCTAACGCCTTTCCCGAGTACTTCGCTCCTGGTACCCGCGTGCCTGAGCCTAACTTCCATCCCGAGGTGTACAACCGCCTGAGACGGATGGGTAAGAACGACGGCCTGTCTATCAACCCCTTCACCGGCGAGCAACCTCGCTCCGGAAAGATGGTCGCTATAGATGGCGCTGTCCTTGACAACATCACCCCTGAGAACGTCGGTAACTTCATCGCTCTCAACTACGACAAGCTCACCCGCGACGACGTCTTCCTTGGAAGCTGGGTCTCTCAAGAGACTGGCCAGCCTGTGGTTGAACTAAGTCGCCTGGTTGCTGATCAAGATGAAGCCCTAACGCTCGGCCGTGCTTTTGACCAGGAAGGTGTCTTTGACATCAACCTGGCTAACTCACGGATGGACGGTGATGGGTACATCTCAACAGGTGGTTCCGATCGCCTGCGTGAAACCAAGGGTGGTCACATTACCCCCGCTACTGATCTACCACTGATCAAAGAAGTCAGTGACGCCACTTCTGTGGTACAGGCTCAGCGCACTGCTACTGCTTCTAGTGCTCCTGTGGCTACTGGTTCCTCAATTACCAAAGCCCAGCTGCATAAGATCGCTACCGCTGTGGGTGATGAGCCTGCTGCACTCCTTAAGCAGATCGCCGATGGCAACCCTGTCGACATCAGCAAGCTCTCTAAAGCCTCCCGTCAGACTGTTGACGAGGTCGCTCAGGAAGCTGCTAGCGGCATTCAGGAAGCCCTGGGTGGTGGTGGACAGATTGACTTCACCAAGATCCTCAAGCAAAAGGTGGGCGACGACGTCCTACTGACCCGTGCTGGCATCGTCCAGGTCCGGGGCCTGATGCAAGAGATGAGCGCTAAGGCTGCTCAGACCTCTATCTCTATCAAGCGTGCATCTGACGGTGGCAAAGAGTTCCACCACCAGTTCGACGAGATGGTTGACAACTTGAAAGGCCTTCTGGCCGTTCATAAAGAGTCAGCTAACAGCTACTCCAAGTACCTGAGTACCTACAAGGTCAAGGTGCCTCTCTTGGGTGAGATCGACCTACCTAAGGTCTTCCAACCCGAGACGCCCGACAGGCTTGCTGCCTCCTTAGTAGATGCAGGTAAGACCCTTGATGAGCTCAAGGCCAAGGTCAAGTCTGGTGATCCCAAGGCCAAGTCTGAAGCGGTACGCATCGCGGCTGCTATGGATCTGGCTGGTGGTGACATCACCAAGACCCTGAGCTTTGCCAAGAACGCCCGTCAGCTTGCTGGCCAGGACGCTCTGAGCATCATGTACAACTCGATGCTGTCTAGTCCTACCACGCACCTTATTAACGGTATAAGCAACCTGATGCAGGTGACTTATCGCCCCTTGGCCGCTATGGCAGGCGGTAACGCCAAAACAAAGAAGCAGGCCATTGCTGCTTACTCCGCGTTTTTCTCAAACGTTAATGAGTCATGGGGCCTTGCTGCCAAGGTGTTTGCTGACGGATCTAACGTCAAAGGCACCAAAGGCTTCGTCCAGTCTGGTGAAACAACTCAGGCCATCAAACAACTCAGTATCGCTGCTGAAGCTACATCTGACCTGAATCAGCAGGCTGCGTCTGGGTGGATGAACACCCTGCATGACATGGCTAACTTCCCGCTCTTCAACTGGCCCAGCAAGATGCTGACCACCAGTGATGAGTTCTTTAAGGCTTTGGTCTCCCGTATGGAGTTCCAAGCCAAGACTATGGGTGACGCTATCGATGCTGCTGGTACTTCCGGCAAGCCTGTCGAGGACGTCTACAAAGAACTACTTGAGAAGACTAAGCAGTACAACTTTGGCAAAGAGTCTGGTGAGATTCTCAATGAAGATCTCCTGGCAGTTGCCAAGGAAGTCACCTTCCAGACCCAACTTGAGGGTCAAGCAAAGGCTTTTGGAGACTTCGTTAATAACGTGCCTGTGCTGCGTGCCTTCTTCCCCTTTGTGAAGACCGGCCACAACATCATGGTTTACACCGGCACACACGTCCCACTCCTGTCTAGCCGTCTCAAAGAAGTCCAAGCCGTCATGAACGGTACGGACGAGTACGCCAAAGCAGTGATGAAGGGACGTCAGGCTGTTGGCCGTTACTTGATTATCACTGGTGCTGTCGCTGCCTACAGCGGCACGATCACCAGTAATGGCCCTCCAGACCCTGCTGAGCGTAAGGCTTGGCTGAAGAACAACCGTCCCCGCTCTATCAAGGTCGGAGACAAGTTCATCGACTACTCACGTATCGAACCCTTCGGACAAATCCTGTCTGCGGTGGCTGATCTCGTTGATATGTCCAAGTACGCAGCTAAGCATGGTCTCGGTGGCGATCAGATCGAGTATCTGGCTGGCTACCTGACTTATGCCATTGCTCAGAACTTCACTAACAAGAGCTACATGCAGGGCGTTGTACCCCTGGGTCAGTTGCTGACTCCTGGTTGGCAGGGCCTCAATGCTCTTACAACCTTGCCTCTACAGCAGGTCAACAACTTCATCCCCATGTCGGGTGCTCGCCGTGCGTTCTCCAACGCCGTGACGCCTTACATGCAGGAGTACAACACTCAGGTCGATCGCATCTGGGACTCCATGACAATGGGGTTACTCCCCCTCAGTTCACCATCACATGACTGGCTCGACGGTCAACAGATCGAGTCACCTGCTGGTGGTCTTAACGCCCTGAATCCTCTGAAGACTGTTTCACGTACTCAGAGCTTTGTTAGGGATCAACTCGAAGATATGGAGTACGACTCCTCTGTGATCTCTAAGACCCTCCAGGGTGTGGAGCTCAAGGGTGAGCACAAGTCCCGACTACAACAACTGATGGGTGAGAGCGGCCTTGAACAGCGGCTTGAGCGCATCATGAAGGGTAGGAACTGGATTCAAGCTAAGGATCAGTACTTCGAGAATGTCCGCCAAGGAAAGGCGGGCGATAAGCGTAACGAGCTCTACTACAAGTTTGTAAACGACGAGATCACCGCCACCCGCGACCGTGCCATTAGCCAACTGACAAGAGAGTTCCCAGAACTCCAGCAACAGATCCACGACCACCGTGTGGTACGTGACTCTCAGAGGGCGCAAGGTCAGACAACTGAACAGAACTTCGACGATCTGGCTAACTTCTACCGAATGTAATTATGGCGACTACTCAAAATACATATACAGGGGACGGGTCTACCGTCCTTTTTTCTTTCACATTCCCCTATATCTCTGAGCAGGATGTATTCGTCTCCCTAGATGGTACAGAACTGGACTCAACAACTGAATACAGCTTCGCCAACGCTACTACTATTCAATTCGCTACTGCTCCTGTACAGGATGCAGCTATCCGAATCTTTCGGCAAACATCTAACGATGATGTAAAGGCAGTTTTCTTCCCTGGCTCTGCTATTCGGGCGCGTGACCTGAACGATAACTTCACCCAAGTTCTCTACTCGTCGCAGGAATCAGACGCCACGGCAGTTGACGCGGTGGCATCGGCTTCCCAAGCCTCTACCGCTGCTGCTAACGCAGCGTCTGATGCTGCTACAGCCACAGCAGCCGTTACGGTCGCTGAGTCTGCTGCTACTCAGGCACAGACTGACGCCTCAACCGCCTTGGCTCAGGTCTCAACAGCTCAACAAGCTGCCACCGATAGCCAAGCTGCAGCCGCTCAGGCTATTAGTGAGGCCTCTACTGCAACTACAGCTGCCCAAGCTGCTGAGCAAAAGGCTGCTGATGCTGAGGTTGCTGCCAATAACAGCCTCGCAGCTTCCAACGCTGCAACAGTTGCCTCGAATAACGCTACAACGGTGGCTGCAGGAGCCGTCTCCACGGCCAACCAGAGTGCTACCGACGCTGCGTCCGCAGTTGCAACGGCAAATACTGCAGTAACTACCGCAAATAGTTCAATTACAGATGCAGCAAACGCAGTATCTACCGCTAATACAGCTGAAACTACGGCAAATACAGCAGCTACCAACGCTCAAGCAGCTCTTGATGCTGTTGGTGATGCTCTTAACTATGATCTGGTCGATAACGTTGCATCCATCTCTGGATCTCCGTCGGACGGTGATGCTGTACAGGTTGTTAACTCGACAGGTATTGAATCATTCACACCTTTGAGTGATTTGCCTAACGGATTCGTAGGTGACTCGGGTATTAATGTCCGTATTATCTACCGTAATACTCTATCCTCCTGGACTTATATTGCGTATGCAGCTAATGACCCTGATGCTCGTTATGTAGAGTCAGGTTCAAATGTATCTGAGCTGGTCAATGATGCAAACTACATCACAGCAGTAGATATCCCGACTATTCCAACCGCGGTATCGGAGCTGACTAATGACTCTGCTTACATTACACAGAGTGACGCTCTACCTCCGACTGGTGGAACTATCAACGGCAACCTTGTAGTTGACGGTGACCTCATCTCCTTTGGCAACGTTAGCCGGGGATCTGGTGAGATCGTCCTGAACTGCGAGGCCAATACGCATGGCGTAACTATCAAAGGCCCAGCACATAGTGCGGGGGCTACCTACACGATCACCTTGCCTGATAACACGGGTACATCTGGTCAGGTCTTGGCAACTGATGGCAGTGGTAACACGTCTTGGACGACTGTCGTAACTGACATCGACCTGGATTCTCTTCCCGCATTGCCATGACCCTACAAGATACCGACAAGTTCCTTGTGGGTCGATCTGGAACTAATCACAGCGTTGAATCACAAGCACTTATGGCACAAGTTGAAGACACTGACCTGCTCTTGGTATCAAGGAGTGGGTCTAATTTTAAAGTGACAGGTCTAGAGCTCAAGGACTCCTTTGGTTCTGGCTCTATTAACCCTGGGGCTAATGATATCTCCACAGATATCGCCTTTCAAAGCGGTACAGGTACAGAAGCAGACCCTTATGTTTTAGCTCCTGTAATTGTTGCCCCATACGGTGGCTCTGTATCCAGTACAGAGACCCTAACTATCATCGGCCAGACGCCACTTACCCCTGTGGTTTGGACGGACAACAGTGTTGGTGCTGGTACAAGGTTTACACAGATTGATGGTCAGGAGACTGACGCTTCTGGTGTGTGGACAGGTAATCTTGAGTATGCTGACATCCCTGCTAGTACTACTGATACCACGTATGTAGGCCTTCTACAGATCGGGTTGGTGTTCTTTAGTTGGACAATTGATCAGAGGGAAGTAGATACAGTCCCTCCAGCTATTACTAGCGTCTCTCTAATTGAGAATGACGCCGTTGATGCTAATAGATTCACCTCACAGGTGTTTACATTTTCTACTAACATTGATGATGGAACACCTACAGCAGTTAAGACCATTGACGCTCACGTTGATGGGACCTTAACCAGTGAGGTTCAGTTCGTTGAACCCCTAGAGAGTTCCAGTGGGAGTAACTTAACCTTCGCTGCTGGTACGGAAATGACGTCCGTAGCTCCCGGTGATTTCTTTACGCAACCTGGACCATCGGGTACTGCAACCTGGTCTGACAATGTATCAATTGCGCCAAACTCTAGCGCCGCTGTCCGAGCACGGCCAAGTATGTTTGACGGCAATCTAACTACTCAATGCTATACAGAGAATGATACGTTTGCCCAGATTAACTGGGACATTGGTGTTAACATTTCTGGTAAAACAATTAAGCTGTTAACTGGAAATGTAAATACTTCTCACTCTCTCTATTTTACGGATACTAATACAGGCAGTGAGTTGTCAACCGGCGTTACGTCTGATGCTTCTGGCTTCATTGAATATGACACAGCAGCGTTGCAGTTCCCGAATCTCGACAAGATAGGTATCCAGATGAATGAGAATAATAAAGATGTTCTCATTAAAGCGGTTTATCTAGATGATGTCATCGTTACTGATGGACAGTCGATTATTACGACAATTACTGGGGTTACCGCCTCCGTATCTGGTACTACTATAACTCTATCCAGCACATCAGGTGGATGGATTAATGGTGTAGATGTCACTGGTCCTACGAAGTCCATCACTGCAGCTAATACCCGTCTTTATCTTAAGTTTGATAGCTCAGGTAACGTCGAAACGCTCATCAACGAGCCACAGGATCCTCCATACACAACCTCAGCTACTAATCCAGGTCTAACGCTTACATTCCCTGCTGTATTCCCTGACGGACAGGCTCCTGATACGGATCTACCTGAAGGAACAACACTTACTGTTCTTGTTGTTGCTGAGAATGCGGCTGCAACTGCTGGCCCTGCTGGTGCAACGGTTCAACCTGAGATCCCTGCCCCTGCTGCTCCCCTTGCTGGGCTGACCACGCTGTATGAAGGCAACGCTTCTACCAATAACATCGTCAATGGTGTTGACCTTGCTAATAATGGGGGCTTAGTTTGGCTTAAAAATAGAGAAAATGGTTCTACCAATCACTGGCTAGTTGATACAGTCCGTGGTCTTAATTCAGCATTGCTTACTAACAGCAATACCAGTCCAATTAATGCTACCGTAGTAAGTTCTTTTAACACAGACGGTTTTACAATCCCTAGCAACAGCTCTGTTAATACCCAACCACTTGATTATGTTGCTTGGACATTAGGTAAAGCTGAAGGCTATTTCGACATTGTTGAATTTACAACACCTCAGCAAGTTGCAACTGTCAACCATTCGCTCGGTTCTGTACCAGGATTGATCATTGTTAAATACTTAAGTGGTAACGGTGATTGGTTCACGTACCACCCGAGTATCGGTAATAATTCCTACTTAACGTTGAACTCGAGTAATGCAATAGATGCAACTTTTGATGTATGGAATGGTTTTTCACCAACTGCAACCCAGTTTCAATACAACGCTCTTGTAAATGGAGGCGGTACATATATTGCCTATTTATTTGCAGAGGATACGCCTGGTGTAATTAAATGTGGTTCCTACTCTGGCGCTGGTACTACGAATCAGATTGATGTTGGATTTAAACCTCAATGGGTTCTAATAAAAAGTATGGGCTCTGCTGATTGGCTGATCTTTGATAACAAGAGAGGTGCAACCCCCAACACAGACCCCTTGTATCCCAATCGGGACTATAAAGAAGGTGGGACCAGCTTTAGTGCGGGAGGTTCTAATCACATCCGCTTTAACGATAATGGTATGGAAATTAACGGCTCAGGAGGAGTCCTAAACGACTCGAGCAGTAATTACATCTATGTTGCTATCGCAGAGCCCTCTGCTGCTGTGAGTCAGACTCAATCTCAGTTTGACGCCACTTCTGAGAGCTTTGAAACTTTTGGATTAAATACAGCTATCTATCAAGGTAACCAAGCTCAGCAAGCATTAGATAACTACTACAACTCATAGCACCAATCAAAGTCCAACTTTTTTTTGGTACATTGTATGCCTGAATACATATTCGTTTTTATCGCATCGGGCATCTTTTCTGTTCTCGCTTTGGCTAGTCGTAAGTTTGAAACTACGGATCGACGTATCGATGCCATCGAACTTAAGATGGCTGAACGATATTTAACCAAAGATGATTTTAATAGAAGGTGGGATACTCTCATCTCAGTATTAATGCGTCTAGAGGATAAAGTCGACGCCCATTTAAGTGACGAACCTTCAAAAATTCAACAAATTAAACGTAAGTACGAACTATGAAAACCGTTATTGAAATCCTACGCCCTGTGCTGATTGCACTGCTAACTAGCAAGGCTGCTAAGGAACTTTTAGTGGACATCGTCCGCAAACTGGCTGAGAAGTCTGAGAACCAAGTTGACGACACTCTCGTCGAAGGATTGGCCCGCGCTCTCGAGGTCTGATCATGGCCAAGCGTGCCGGCGAAGAGCTCTTTGATGAGCTCCATGCCCTTCTAACTACTGAGCTTGTTGCTCGTATTAAGTCTGGGGAAGCCAGCACGGCTGACCTTCGTGCCGCCATTGATTGGCTATCGAAGAATGACATCACGGGTGTGCCTATTTCAGGTTCACCCCTGGCGTCTTTGGCCGGTCTGATACCCGAGCTCACATTTGAAGATGTACAAGGGAGTCTCTGATGGCACCTAAACGTTCATCAAACCCTGGCAAGTCTGCAAAGTATTACGCCAAGAACCCTAAGGCCAGGGCAAAGAAGAATGCAGCGCAGCGTAAGCGCAATAAAACCTCCGCCAATAAAACATACCGGGCTGAGCTGAATGCAGCTCGTCGCAAGGACGGTAACTACGGCAAAGGCGGAGCTGACTACAGCCACACAAAGTCCGGAAAGCTTGTGCGTGAGAGCGCAAAGAAGAACCGGGCACGTAATGGGTCGGGCGGTAAATCGACCAAAAAGTAAACCTTATTCAATGAGCCACCGATGGACACGCCCCGAAGCCTCATGCACGAACTCCTTACCTTTCGCGCGTCTGATGCGAAAAGAATGTGGAGGGAGAATATCTTTAATCGGGACGGAAACGCCTGCACATACTGCGGCTCTACAGAAAATCTAACTATTGATCATATTCACCCCAGGTCGAAGGGTGGTGACAGATGGTCAGCCTCTAACTGCACGACTGCTTGTCGTTCCTGTAATCAACTTAAAGGATCCATGCGGGTAGAGGATTTTATTCTACTTAAATCTGCTTAATGGCATTCCCTTCAAATCCTTCTAGGGGTGATACCCATGAAGAGGATAGTTCAACTTGGCTATATAACGGCGTAAGTTGGGACCGTTCAGTTATTCGTCCTGGAAACAGTACGTCTTATGGTGTTAAGTCCAGTGGTCTAACTGCTGAAGATCCCATCCTTGTTGGTGCGGACGGTGGTTATGAGTTCACTGGCGCATTTGTAGACCGTACTTCGGGCACTACAGGTAACCTGATCTCTAACAACGTTCAATACACCAACGAGCAGGCTCAGTCTGGTGTGTGGAGGCGCTTTGGGTTCTCCAGTGCTCAGCAAGTCTTAAACGATGTTGCTTACTTCCCTATATCTCACCATCACTTTGACCAGACCAAGGGTTTATTTGGTGGCGAGCATTTACCTGCTGGAGTAACAAATCTCTTTGACTTTGACGATACGGCTCTGTCTAGTGCTGTCACTACTGGTGATCTCCAGTACACAGCTGCTAACGGTTCCTACGATTTTAGAGAGTGCCTAGTTGGTGATCTGGCTAAGGTTCGTTTCTCTTTTAACGTTACCCCTCAACAAGCTAATACAACCCTCGAGGTTGGCTTGATCTGGGCTACTCGTGATGCCAATGATGCGGTGACCTTTACGTTCCCACTGCTTACTCAGCCTATCTTCTACGGCACCGGTACGGTCGGTAAATCCTTCCTGAACCGTGTCGAGATGTCGGCCTACTTCGCTTCTAGTGAAGACCTTAATGCCCGTGTTCTACCCGCTATTCGTGCGGACAATGAAGTCCTGATTCAACCCCTGACCACTCTCTGCACGATTGTCCGATGATTAAAGTCACCCGTAACCGAGCCGGTAACTGTGTCAACTTTATTGGCACATCTAACCCTGCTTATTGGAACGCCTGCCTGTCTGCAGAGGTGGACACAGAGGATAACACTCGTATCAATATCATTAACGACCTGCGTACTGCAACCGTTAACGAGCCTGTCTACGAGTTCTACAAGATCCCATACACAGAGTTTCAAGACCGTGACGGTAATGCGTTTGCATCTGCTGCGGACGCTGCTGCCTACATCAGTGTTGAAGCCAACGTCGCTTCGTCTACAGGACAGTTCGTACTGTCTGATAGCGACTCGATGAACTTCACGCTAGATACTACTGAAACTACAATCCTAATGGACAATGGCGACTCGTTCGCCCTTCACTCTATTCGGGCTGTTGGTAACTCAGAAGGTCACATTGATATCTTGCAACACACTGGTGACCTCAGCATTTTTGAAGGACTACGTGTTGCCAACACTACCATTAATGGTGCCAATGTTACTGATAATCAGGCTGCTGCTGTTAATGAGCTAAACGCTCTCTTCCAACATAGTGGCGGTACAACAGGATCAGCCCCAGTAATTACATCAGCTACCACAATTAACCTTACCACTGGAAATACTCTTAACTATGAGTTAGTAGCTACAAACGGTGTTGCCTACGAATGGTCTAATCTACCTAGTGGTGTGGCTATCGTTGACGGTAATGTAAGGAAGTTAATTGGTGGATCTAGCCTAGTGGCTGGTACTTACACAATCACAGCCAAGGCTATTAACTACTTTGGAGAAGATACGAAAACAATCAGCTTGGTTGTTTCCGCTCCTCCTTTTTCAGATACTAAGTCTGTTAGGTTTGTTAGTGGTGACTACTTAGGCGCTAATGCTTCTCGTGCAGATGCAGCACTTGGTAGGTCAGCTAATGGAGCTGGTGCGACTGATGCCTGGACTATCTCCTGGTGGTTCAAAGCTCCCACTAGCTCTAATAACAAGCAAACCATGTTCTACTTCGGTGATCATGATGAAGCCAACGGTGGTAGAATTAGGGTACGTTTTGTTGGATCCTTAGACAGCTTACAATTTCACTATGGATCGGATAACAACAATATTATCTGGGCCAGTGCTCACAATGTCTTACCTAGCGAGCAGTGGAAGCATATCGCAATTACATATGACGGAGGTGCCACTGGGTCGTCAAGTGGAAGCATAAGCAGCTATTACAGCCGCTTTAAGTTTTTCGTTGATGGTCAGGAGATTACTTCAGGTGGTTCGTTCAACAACGACAACTACGGATATACGGGGTCAATTGATCCTGATAATTTCCGAGTTGGACGTGAGGTTTCGAGCGACTACATGAAACCCAATGCTTATGTTGATGAGATGGCTGTATGGTCATCAGATCAGTCTGCCAACATCTCTGATATTTACAACAGCGGCACTACTCACGACTTGTCGCTTTTAACTAATTCCCCAGATCACTACTGGCATATGGGGGACGGTGATACCTATTCAATTATTCAAGACAATATTGGCGATGCTCATTTTGTTATGTATAACATGACAGCCGCTGACATTGTAAACGACGTTCCTTAATTATTATTATCATTATGTCTGCTGAAACTTTTAACGCACGCTCTTTGAAGGGTGCTGATCTTCTCGTGCCTTTCGGTTATGCCAAGGGTGTGACTGTGTCTACTCCTAACGCTTCCTACACCGTTGAAGAGTTGACCAACTTGATCGCTGTTGCTCAGAAGCGGCCTCAGAACGGTGGCGTAACTGTCACCGAAGCATGAGCCTCTACCGCAATATAAACAAGCG